>Ga0153928_1000020_pt1 | contig 85171 bp, 82 predicted proteins | sample TSNJ012MetaG_FD_106656 | JGI IMG/M metagenome (GOLD analysis project Ga0153928, IMG submission 106656) | Attine ant fungus gardens microbial communities from New Jersey, USA - TSNJ012 MetaG | ecosystem: Host-associated > Fungi > Mycelium > Unclassified | place: USA: New Jersey, Wharton State...
CAGCGGCCGTTGTTACAACGTCGGCAGCGACCGCCCGGTCTCGGTGAATCGGCTGGTCGAACTCATCGGCGCGCGCGAGACCGTTCACATCCCCAAGCGCCCGGGCGAGCCCGACTACACCTTCGCGGACACGCGGCGCATCAAGGCCGACCTCGGCTGGTCGGCGCGCGTGCCGATCGAACGCGGCGTCGAGCACATGCTCGCGGCGATCGAATACTGGCGCGACGCTCCGGTGTGGACGCCCGCCAGCATCGCGGCGGCCACGGCCGAGTGGTTCGATTACCTTGGCAATCGTCAGTAGATTGGCTATCCCGCGCCCGGAAGGGAGCGAATGGGCGAGAAGATCAAATCGATCGAGGAACTGTCAGCGATCGCCGCCGGCGCGCGCGCGGCGGGCCGCAAGGTCGTGCTCGCCCATGGCGTATTCGACATCCTGCATGTCGGCCACAAGCGCCATCTGGAGCTCGGCAAGCGCAACGGCGAACTGCTGCTCGTCACCATCACCACCGATCGGCACGTGAACAAGGGGCCGGGCCGGCCGGTATTTCCCGAAGCGCTGCGCGCCGAGATGCTGGCCGGGCTCGAGATCGTCGATCATGTCGGGATTTCGCCCGACCCCGGCGCCGAATACGTCATCGAGAAGATCAAGCCCGATATCTACCTCAAGGGGGCCGAATACAGCGCCGAAGAAAAGGACGTCACCGGCCGGATCACCACCGAGCGGCTCACGGTCGAGAAATACGGCGGCCGGTTGCTGTTCACCGACGACATCACGTTCAGCTCCTCGAACCTCGCCAACCTCGCCCTGCAGATCTATCCGGAAGAGGCGACCGAGTTCCTCAACGAACTGCGCCGGCGCATCACCATCGACGATCTCACCGCGCCGCTCGACGCCCTGGCAAACAAATGTTGCCTGATCGTCGGCGACACCATCCTCGACGAATACATCTACGTCGAGCCGCTCGGGAAACCGTCGAAGGAACACATCATCTCGACCCGTTATCTCGAGCGCGAGATATTCTGCGGCGGCGTCGGCGCAACCGCGAATCTGACCGCCCAATTCTGCGGATCGGTTGACCTTGTCACGGTGCTCGGGTCTGCCAACAGCCAGGAAGACTTCATCCGCGGCTCGCTCGCGCCCAACGTAAATCTCATTCCATTCTATCGCGAAGGTGCCGAGACCACCCGCAAGAGCCGGCTGGTTGATCCGGGTTACGTGAAGAAACTCATCGAAATAAATTATCTGGCTGACGAACCGCTTCCCGCCCCCATCCAGGCCACTGTGAACACCAGGGTCGATCGAGCGATCGCTGATTATGACATGGTGATCGTCAACGATTTCGGCCACGGATTGATCGATGACGGGCTGATCGAAATTCTATCCCGGAAATCGCGTTTCCTCGCGGTCAATGCCCAGACCAACAGCGCCAACCGCGGCTTCAATCTGGTCACCAAATATCCGCGCGCGGATTTCGTGTGCATCGACGAGCCGGAAGCGCGGCTCGCGGTCGCCGACCGCTATTCCCCCATCGAGGTTGTGGTTGAAAAGCTGCGCAGCCGCATGCACTGCCCCAATTTCATCATCACCCACGGGCGCTTCGGGTCGGTTGTCGGCGCCGCCGGCCGCTCGATCGCCCCCATTCCTGTCCTGACCCGGCAGATCGTCGACACCATCGGGGCGGGCGATGCGTTCTTCTCGATCTCGGCGCCGCTGGTGGGCAGCGGCTGCGATCCCTTCCTGGCCGGGTTCATCGGCAATGCGGTCGGCGCGATGAAGATCCGCATCGTCGGCCACCGGCACACCATTACGCGGGCGGAAGTGGTGAAATATCTCACCAGCCTGCTGAAATAGCCGCGTCTTTCTTGACGCGCCCGGCGGCCGCGGGCATAGGTTGCGCCATTACACCGGGTCCGCTCGTCAAAGAGCGGGGGAAGGCGTCATGCTTGACAATATTCGCAATTCCTACCTGGAGGGCTACGCCAATGCGCTCGCGACCGTCCTGCAGGATGCGGAGGCGACCGACCGCGACAGCCGCCCGGTGCCGGTCGATGACCTCGTCCGTTGGACCGCGGCAACCGCGCGCCGCGCGCACGAGGTCGGCTGCAAATTGATGTTCGTCGGCAACGGCGGCAGCGCGACGACGGCGAGCCATATGGCGACCGACTATAACAAGAACGGCAATTTGCGGACGCTCTCGCTCAACGACAGCAGCATGCTCACCTGCCTCGCCAACGACTACAGCTTCGCCGAGGTATTCGCCAAGCAGGTCGAGTTCCACGCGTGCGCGGGCGACCTTCTGGTCGCGATCAGCTCGTCCGGCAAATCGCCCAACATCCTCAACGCCGCGCATACCGCACGCACCATGGGCTGCACCATCCTGACCATGAGCGGATTCGATCCCGACAATCCGCTCCGCCGCGAAGGCGACATGAACGTCTATTTGCCGTCCGAGTTCTACGGCATCGTCGAGATCGGCCATTTGGCGCTGTGTCACGCCATCCTCGATTTCAGCATGGAGCAGGACGGCCGCGGCGCGGCGCGCCGGCGCGATTGATCTCGCACGCATGCATGTGAAGAACCCCTCGCTTAACCGCATCCTGGTCACCGGCGGCGCCGGCTACGTCGGCGCGATGCTGGTGCCTGCCCTGCTCGCGGCCGGATACGCGGTGAGCGTGCTCGACCTCTACATCTACGGCGAGGACGTGCTCGCCGGCGTGCGCGGCAATCCCAACCTCACCGAGATCAAAGGCGATCTGCGCGATCCGCACGCGCTCGCGCGCGCGCTGGCCGGCTGCGACGCGGTCATCCATCTGGCGTGCATCTCCAACGATCCGTCTTTCGAGCTCAACCCGGCGCTCGGCCGCTCGATCAATCTCGACGCCTTCGTGCCGCTGGTGCGCGCCAGCAGGGACGCCGGCGTCAAGCGCTTCATCTATGCATCCTCGTCCTCGGTGTACGGGGTCAAGAACGGCGTCGAAGTCACCGAGGAGCTCTCGCGCGAACCGCTCACCGATTATTCGCGCTACAAGGCCGAATGCGAAGACCTGCTCGATAAGGAACGCGAGCGCGGCTTCACGGTCGTGACCGTGCGCCCCGCGACCGTATGCGGATATTCGCCGCGCCAGCGCCTCGACGTGGTCGTGAATATCCTGACCAACCTCGGCTACAACAGAGGCGAGATTTCCGTATTCGGCGGCGATCAGCTTCGCCCGAACATCCACATCGGTGACATGGTCGACGTCTATCTGCTGCTGCTCGCCGCGCCGGCCGACGCGATCGACGGCAAAGTGTTCAACGCCGGCTATGAGAACCACACCGTGATGCAGCTCGCGCGCATGGTGCAGACGCAGGTCGGCGAGCACGTCAAGCTCGTGGTCAAGCCCACCAACGATCCGCGCTCCTATCACGTCTCTTCGCGCAAGATTCAGCGCGAGCTGGGATTTACCCCGCGCCACGCCATCGACCAGGCGGTGGGGGACCTGATCACCGCCTTTGCTCGCGGTAAATTGCCCAATTCGCTCGATGATCCGCGCTACTTCAACATCCGGATGATGCAGCGGGTGAACTTGACGTGAATATGTAGCCGAACGGAGCGCCGCAGGCGCGTAATCCGGGGCTCCCGCATTCCGCTTCGCTCCATGCGGGCTACGGGCTACAAAGAGCAAATGACGCGTTACGACGCACTCGTGATCGGCGCCGATGGCCTCGCCGGCGCGGAGCTTTTGGTTGCGCTGCGCGGCGCCGGCTACGCCGTGCGCGCAACCTCGCGCCGGGCGCGGCCCGATGCGATCCCGCTCGACCTTGCCGATCCCGATTTGGCCGCGCTCGCGCGCGACCGCTTCGCCTGCGCCTTCGTGTGCGCGGGCATGACCGGCATGCAGGAGTGCGAACGCAGCCCGCAGGCGGCCCGCCGCGTCAACGTGGAAAACACGCTGCGGCTCATGCGCGCGTTGGCGCACGCGGGCACGCACCTCGTGTTCTTCTCCAGCGGGCAGGTGTTCGACGGCGAGATTCCCCGGCCCGGGGAATCCGCGCCGCGGCGGCCCAAGAACAGCTACGGCCGGTACAAGCTCGAGGTCGAGGAGGCGGTCGCGCGCGAACGCCTGCCGGTCGCATGCCTGCGCATCACCAAAATCCTGGCGCGGAGCCCGGTCGGCGTGTTCCGCGCCTGGCACGCGGCGCTCGGCGCCGGCGAGCCCGCGGTCGCCGCCACCAACATGACGCTCGCGCCGGTGTCGGTGGAGGACGTCGGCCAGGCCGCCATCCGGCTCGGCCTCGAACGGCGCGACGGTCCCTGGCACCTCTCCTCCGCGGACGAAATCACCTACGCGCAGGCCGCCCGCCGCATGGCGGAGATTTGCGGCTTTCCGGCAGCGCTGGTGCGCGGCGAAGAGGTCACCGAGACGCAGGTGCCGGCGATCTACCGCCATCGTTACGCCGCGCTCGATGCCGGCAAGCTTGCCGGCGCGCTCGGCTTTCCGATCCGCCCCGCCGCGAGCGTGCTCGACGACCTTTTCTCTGCCTATCCGCACGCGGCGGCGGCTTAGAGCATGATCAGGGTGGCCATGCGGATCGGCGCCGACTTCGACAACACCCTCGTTTCTCACGACACTCCGCACCAGCTAAGTCGTTGCTGATACGCCTTCACTTGCTCGCGCTTGGCGGCTTTCCCACCAACCTTCCAAGAACGAAACCAACGACGGTTCGACTTGCTTCGATGTGTCCTCGATTCTCGGCCTCGTCAATGGCGATCGAGGCAAGCCGGGCGAGGGTTCGATTCATTCGGAACGCGTGGGCAGCCTTGCCCGGCTCGCACCCTCGGGTCAGCCGTTTCGATCGCTGGCGGACCTACCTCAGTGCGGTTGAGCGGCCGAGCGAACACCTCCATCGACAACATCGGCCGGGTCGCCAAGGGGCTGAAGGTCGGGGCTTGGCCCGTGCTCCGGGACTACTCTTCTGGTGTCCTGCATGGCGCGATTTCCCTGTTGCGGCCAGTCGGGCGCGACTTGCTCGACCTGGGGGTCTGTAAGGGGCGCCACCATGCGCGAAATCGATAAATCCCAGAGAACACTCGCCCGGCGTTGCCAGGGATGCGCGTAGCCCCTACAGGGTGGCATGAACCTCGCCCACTACTTCCCACCGGGTTTTGCTGATGGCTAAGCGCGGCTCCTCACCACCGCCGCAGCCGGTTCGGCTGACGGCGCCGGAAATGCAGACGGCCATTACGCGATTCCGGCGACGTATCGGCGACCTTGAGGCGTTTGATCCGAATACCCTGCAGTCCAGGTCGGACCCGCGAATCCGGGCGCTGGAAGTCGCCATTGACCAAGCCCTGATCGAGACCTTTGGGCACGACACGCCGGAATACCGCAATTATTCATCGGCTGCCTTCTTGGACCGCGCAGGACTCAATCTGCTCCACCCGACGCCCTTGCACGAGGTGGTTCAGGGTTTAATCCAGGGCAAAGAGCAAGCGATCGCTTTGCTGAATCAGGCAATTCGATTCTTTGAAGAGAAACTTGCTGATCACGTTGGCGGAAACAGCGCGGGACAAATCCTGCGGGCTTACGAGGGACTTGACCTTCATCAAGAAATCGCGCGAGCCGCCTCGAAGTTATATCGGGACGGTCATTATGCGAACGCGGTCGAGGCTGCTGTGAAGGCACTTAATGGGCTCGTCCGGCTTAGAAGTGGGCTCGAAGTAGATGGGATAACGCTGATGGAGCGCGCGTTCAGCCCAAGCAACCCGATTCTCAAGTTCAACGACCTTTCGGACCAGTCCGATCGCGACGAGCAGAAAGGCTTCATGATGATGTTTTCGGGAGCGGTAGCGGGGCTACGCAATCCTCGTGCCCACGGATTCATCCACGACGATCCGGAGCGCGCGCTCGAATTCATCGCCTACGTCAGTTTGCTCGCCAAGCTCCTTGATGAGGCAACGACGTAGCTAGCTGGCCACCCGCGCGCGTTGCCGATTACCAGGTTGGCGCGATGCTTCCGGCACGGACGCAACTCCGACAGCCCGACGTGACCCGCAAGGGCTCGCGGCCAGGCGCAGCGCTGGGATCCGATGCCGCTAATTCCTCGACGGGGGCGCGGCCAATTGCGGTGGTGATCTGCCAACAGGCCGGCAGCAAGTAGCGCGAGCGGAGGCGGTTGGGGGGTGGATGGCGCGAGAGCGGGTGTGCGCCATCACGCGTAAGATAACCCCACTCCTCGACCTTCGTTCTATTGTACGAAGGTATATTTTAGAGATTTTTTTTTTGAGGCTCAGGAACTACAAGCTCATTCAAAAGGCGTTTGCCCGCCCTGACGGCTGAAATAAGACGCTTCTCCAAAAGACAAAACGCGCCTACAGCAACCGCTGCTGCGAGAAAAAAAGCGCTTATCTGACTAAAGTCTAACATGACTAGCCAACGCCAGCCTGACGAAACCGCGCTGGTAATATAATCCAGGTAAGAGAGATTCACTAGCGCGAATTTGTCCCGCGAAGCCCGGCAGCCCCGCGACGCCCAGCCGACGTCGTTTTGGGACGGAGACGAAGCCACCGACGTGCCTCACGCCAAGGAGACCGGGGCCTGCTCACCGATGGGACCGACCCGCGCCGCAGTGACCCTGTCTGTGGGAGTGGGCGGTTGGCCAACGTTGAGTGAGCCAAGCACGCCCTACAAAGCCTTCCAAGGTGCTCGCTCGCGAGACAGCGACCTAGCCGTTCTTGCGCTAACGAGCGCCTCACGTGGCAGCGCTCGTCATCGAGTGGCGCGGGGAGCCGGTCACGCGCCTGGGCAGGACCTTCCGGGAGACTGCCGTGCTCCTGGGCTCGAAGGTGTGCACCCACACGCTTCGGCATACGGCCGACCTGGGGTGGCGACGGGCTACCGCGGGATGAGCGACGCGGACCCTTGAGGAGGTCTATGGTCACCACCGGCCGGAGCACCTACGCGGCGCGGTCGAAGGCTTCGCGCGCCACCGCGAACGAGAGTAGAACGACCTTGTTCCAGCAACGGATCGCGAACGAAACGCATGAACCGAACGAGAACAGATAAGGTCGATCGGCGCCGAAAAGGCTTGAGGATCGGCGTCGACTTCGACAACACGCTCGTTTCCTACGACCGTGCCTTCGCCACGGTGGGCAGGGACGCGGGCCTGCTGCCGGCCGATTTCACCGGCGGAAAAGACGCCGCGAAACGCCGGCTCATGCGCGAGCGGCCCGACGGCTATTTGTGGGAGAAGCTCCAGGGCCTCGTCTACGGCCGGCGGATCGATGAGGCGGAACTCTACGACGGGGCGGCCGAGTTCTTCCGGCGCTGCCGCGAGCGCAACGGCTGCCGGGTTTACATCATCAGCCACAAAACAATTCTTGCCCATCACGATCCGCTGCAAACCGACCTGCGCGCGAGCGCGCTCGGCTGGATGCGCCGCCAAGGCTTCTTCGAAAAAAGCGGCTTTGGCTTCGACGCCGGCCAAGTGTTTTTTGAGGACACGCGCGACGCCAAGGTCCGCCGCATCGGCGAACTCGATTGTCAGATTTTCATCGATGATCTGCCCGAGGTGCTCGGTCACGCGGACATGCCCGCCGCCTGCCGCAAGATTCTGTTTTCGACCGAGGATTCCGGCCCGTTCGAACGCGCCGCCAACTGGACCGAAGTCTGTGCCGCCGTCTTCCCGCGTTCCTGAAGCGCTCGTCGCGGCGGCTGAGCGGCTCGCCGCCGCCCGGCCGATCGCCATCGCGGAGGTCCCCAAGGGCGGCAACAGCCGCGTGTTCAAGCTCACGACCGCGGCGGGCGCCTACGCGCTCAAGCAATATCCGCCGGATGACAAGCGTGACCGGCAGGGCGCCGAAGCCCGCGCGCTTGCCTTCCTGGCGCGCGCCAAGATCGCGCGGGTGCCGCGCCTCGTCGCGGTCGACCGCGACGCCCGTGTCAGCCTGCTCGCGTGGATCGAGGGCGCCCCGCTGGCCGCGCTATCCGACGCGGATGTTTCCGCCTTCGCCCGCTTCCAGATCGACCTCGACCGGGCCATCGATGACGCGGCCCGCCGGGACGTCGGCCCCGCTGCCGAGGCGTGCCTCTCCGGCGAGCGCATCCTTTCTCACATTCGTGCGCGTTATGGGCCGCTCTCCGCCTTTGCGGCCGAGTTGCCCGCGCTCGACAACTTTCTCACGTCGCGATTTCTCCCGGCGCTCGCCGCGTCCGAGGAGAGCGCGCGGCACATCTACCGCCGGCTCGGCCTCGATTTCGCCGCCGACCGGCCGCCCGGCGCCCAGACGCTGATCGCCTCCGATTTCGGCGCGCACAACGCGCTGCGCGGTGCGGACGGACAAATATGGTTCCTCGATTTCGAGTACTTCGGCTGGGACGATCCGCTCACCAGCATCGGCAACTTCGTGCTCCATCCCGGCATGACGCTCACGCAGGCCCAGCGCGATCTCTACCAGGACACGCTCCTTTCCCACTTCGGCGCGGCGCATGGCGAACGCCTCTCGGCGCTGCTGCCGCTGTTCGCGCTGCGCTGGTGCGCCATCGTCTTGAGCGATCTGTTGCCGGAGCGGCGCGCGCACCGCAGCCGCGGGGAGGCGCCGACGGAGCCGTTCGAGCAATCCCTGGCGCGGCAGTTCGCGCTTGCAGAGCGGCTTGTGCCCGCGCTCGATATGACGTGAGGTCGGGATGGTTGGGGCCGCACTGCAAGTTCCTGCCGGGCTCGAAGCGCAGCGGGAGAAAATTCTCCGGCTCATCGCCGATGCCGCCGACGTCACGTTCTTTCGCCATCGCGGCAACATCGGCGACGACCTTATTCACGCCGGCACGCGCCGCCTCCTGGCCGACGTGCCCTATCGGGAGGTCGGCACCTGGGACATGCAGGCTGCCCGCGGCGATACCGCGGTGATCACCGGCTCGGGCGGCTGGTGCGTTCCGTTCCATCATCAGCTCCCGCAGGCGCTGCCGCTCATCGAGGCGCGCTTCCGCCGCGTGATCATCCTGCCGTCCACGTTCGATCTCGCCGAGCCGATCGTGCGAACCGCGCTGGAGCAAACAAAAGCCCTGGTGTTTGCCCGCGAGCGGGCATCCTACGAGCAGATTCGCCACGTTTGCACCGCCGACATCGGCCACGACTGCGCGTTCTTCTTCGACTTCGCGCCGTACCACCGGCGCGGCAGCGGTCATCTCGTGGCCTATCGCACCGACGCGGAGTCCGTGCAGCCGATGTTGCCCGCGGCGAACAACGACGTGTCGGTCGCGTGTTTCGGCCTTGACCACTGGCTGTGGACGATCGCGCGGCACGAGACGGTGGAGACCGATCGCGCGCACGTGATGATCGCCGCCGCCATGCTGGGCAAGCGCGTCACGTACCGGGGCACGAAGTATCACAAAGTGCCGGCGATCGCCGCCTACTCGCTGACGGATTTTTCAGTGTTCGCTGCCGGCGATCCGGCGCGCGCTTCGGCCGGATGAACCAAGCTCAAGATTTTCCATGAACGTCTTGAGCCGGGCGTCGTGGACGACCTCGCCTTTCGACGCCAGTTCCGCGCGTTGCGGATCCTCGGCGTGCACGAGCCCTCGGTACCAGTCGTCGAGGAGGCCCAGCCGCTGGAGCTCGCTGTGCCGGCGCCACACGTGAAAGGTTTCCGGGCCGACGTTCCTGTTGTTCTCGACCGCCGGTCCGCCCTTCGCGATCTTCGCCGCGTATTGCGCCAGGGACCGGTAGGGGAAATGAAAGATCACGATCCGCTCCTGCGGATCGACCGGTCCCAGGATGGCTGACGTCGCCGCGTGGTTGCCTTCGGCGACCCTCACGTCCGCCGCCGCGCGGTGCGCGATTTTCGCAGGGAGCACCTCGCCCAAGCCGTTGCGGCTGACGAGGTAGCGCCACACCATGTCGCGCCAGAACGCGCCCGCCGCCGTGCGCACCGGCAGGAAGTTGCTCCGCTGTGCCGAGACGCGCCCGTAGTGCGCGGGCACCCTGGAGAAGACCGATTTGAGATCTCCTTCCAGCGGCCACCAGAATTCGTCCACATCGGAATTGATGACCCAATCGGCCGCCAGCTCTTGCGCGGCGAGCCGCGCCATCCGGGTGACCCAGGCGCTCTGATCGTAATCGTCGGCCGGCTCCTCGATCAGGGTTGCGACGCCGCGCCCGACATAGTCGCGCACGATCTCGCGGGTCTCGTCCGCCGAGGCGTTGTCGGTCACGACGACGTGGTCGACCCCCATCGCCAAATGAAAGTCCAGGTTGGCGGCGACGATGTCCGCGTTGTCGCGGACCAGCAGCGTCATGACGATGTTCGGCATCTGCTCGCGCGCGTCCGACGAAGTCGCGCATTCTAGCATGGTGGAGATTGCAGCGAGATGCTCTATACTCTTGCCTTCCTGAGCACGCTTCATGCGGGAGCAGAGCGAGGCCCATGAAGAAGTCAGTTGTGTTGAGTGCGTTGTTTTGTGCGTTGCTTGCCGCCGGCCCCGCCGCCGCCGGGCCGCTGCAGACGGGCATCGCCGCCTATCGGGCGGGCGACTATCCTGCCGCCGGCAGGCTGCTCCTGCCGCTGGCGCAGCACGGCAATGCCCAGGCCCAGACCTACGTCGGGATGATGTTCCAAAGCGGGCGCGGCCTGCCGCAGAACTACGTCGCCGCGGCGCATTGGTTTCGCGCGGCGAGCGAACAGGGCGTTCCGGTCGCGCAGTTCAACCTCGGCCTCATGTACGACAAAGGGCACGGTCTGCCGCAGGATTATGTTCTGGCCTACAAGTGGCTCAACGTGGCGACTGCCCGCGCGACCGGGCGCGACCGCGACTATTGGGTCAGAATCCGCGACGCCGTGGGCTCGAAGCTGACGTTGATCGAACGTACGGCCGGGCAGGACCTGGCGTCGGAATGGTTCCACGTGCGCCGCCCGCCCGGCGTCGAGTGAGCGCGTCCGCTTCCTCCCGCATCACCGGCCGAACAGCGTCGCCTCCAAGAGCCAGCCGAGCCATATGGCCGGCGCCAGGAACAGGCCGAACGGCATGCGCGCCGTTGCGCTCATCACGCGCCCGCCGGTGACCTGGCGCACCACATAGACCGTGAGCGCGGCGAGCGCGGCGATCTCGATCGCGACCGGAATGGTGGTCCAGGCAAGCCAGACGCCGGCTGCGCCCGCGAGCTTGACGTCGCCGAGCCCGATCCCCTCGCGCCCGCGCAGGCGCGCATAGACGGCGCGCAACGCGAAGAAGGCCCCGGCCAGCACCGCCCCGCGCACCAGCGCCTCGCCGATCGCCGCGAAAACCGCGCTCCACCCGTCGGGCCAGGGATCGAGCGCCGCGTTGGCGATTCCGAGCACGAGCGCCGCGATGGTCAGTTCATCCGGGATGATGAAGCGGTGCGCATCGATCCAGGCGATCGCCAGGACGTCGAGAGCAAGAGCCGCCCCAAGCATGCCGGCGATCCCGGGAGCGACGATCAAACTTGCCAGTCCGGACGCGATAGCGACGATCGCGAGCGCGGCGATCGCGCCGGCTTCGCGTCGCTTCGAATCCTGGCGCGGGAGTGGGTCCGTCAGCTAGCGCACCACCTGCGGGCTCGGCGTTTCGGCCGGGCCCGGCACCGGCTCGGACTGGCCGTATTTGCCCCCGCGCATACGCGAGCGCAGTTCCTCCGCGACCGACGCCGCGTCGACGCTGTCGCGGATGACTTGCGGCCGGATGAAAATGATCAGTTCGGTCCGATTGAGCGCTTTCTGGTTTGCAGTCGAGGCCGCGTCGCCCAGCACCGGTATCTGATCGAGGAACGGAATGCCGGTGCGCGCGCGGCTCTGGGTCTCGCTGATCAGGCCGGCGAGCAGCACGGTCTGCCCGGTCACGACGGAGATCGAGCTCTTGACGCGGCGCTGGGAAATCGTCGGCGTGAGCGAGCCGGTCGGCGAGTTCGGCGAGACGTTGCTGATCTCCTGTTCGATGTCGAGCGTGACCTTGCCGTCGGTATTGATGCGGGGAACGACGCGCAGAATGATGCCGGTGTTCTGATAGTTGATGGTGTTGACGACCGCGTTGTTGGCGCTGAGCACTGTCGCGGTGCCGGTCGTGATCGGCACCTGATCGCCGACCTGCAAGGTCGCGGTCTGATGGTCGAGCACGACGAGCGACGGGTTGGAGAGGACCTTGACGTCCGTGTATTGGTGCAAGGCGTTGATGACGATCTGCGGGTTCGCCATCGTGCCGACCAGGATGTTGGCGCCGGGGAAAACCTGCGCCAACGGCTGCGCGATCGCCGTGTTGATGGCCTGTCCGGTGCCGGTCGGCAGGCCGAGGTTGGCGGATGTGAGCAGCGTCTGGACGCCGTAGTTGAGCGAGTCGTTGAGCGTGACCTCGGCGATGGTCAAATCGATCGCGACCTGCAGCAGCGGCCGGTCGAGCTGATTGATCGCCCTTTCGATGATCCGATAGTTCTCCTGATTGGCGTAGATCAGCAGCGCGTTGTTGACCACGTCGGCGGTGATGCGCACGCCCGGCAGGATGGCGTTGGCCGCTGGTCCGCCGCCGCCGCCCGGCGCGAGCGAGTTCGTCCCCACGCCGGCCTCGGCCGCGCGCTCCGTGGCGGCCTGGCTGCCTGGCCGGCCCGCGGTTGTGCCCTGCCCGCCCAATCCGGCAGTGGCGCCGAGTCCGCCACCGCCCGGGGTGATGTTGACGTTGGTCTGCGGCGGCTGCGGCAGGCCGCCCGGCGTCGTGGCACTCGACTGGGTCGCGCCGGTGAGCCGGTCGAAGGTCGACATCCCCGACAAGCCGCCGCCGGGCGCGATCTGGTTCGCGGCCGTATCGATGGCCCCGCCCCCGCCGCCGAGGAAGATATCGTTGAGCAGGCGCGCGATCTGCCGCGCGTCGCCGTAGCGGACGCGGTACACCTTCACGCCCGTGCTTGCGGTCTCGGAATTGTCGAGCCGATGGATCCAGGTCTCGACCCGGCGCAGCAGGTCCGGCTTCTTCGAGACCACCAGGATCGCGTTCATGCGGGCGATCGGCTGCAGCTTGACGAGGTTCTGGTTCAAGCCGCCCTCGCCGGTGTCGATGATTTTCTCGAGTTCCGTCATCACCGGCTCGGGCGTGGTGTTGTGGATCGGATAAATGCCGACCGACTGCCCGCGCATCCAGTCGCGATCGAAGCTGAGCACCGTGTCGAGCGCCGCGCGGCGCTCGGAGCCGGTGCCCTGCACCAGCAGCAGGTTGCGCGCTTGGTCCGCGCGGATCGCGCCCGGCTTGGCGGCGAAGCTGTCCAACAGTTTCGTGACCGTCTGCACCGAGACGTATTGCAGCGGAATGGCGGTGATGCCGAAGCCCGCCTCGGCGCTGTGGTCGGGATCGATGCCGGCGCTGCCGACCGCCTCGGGCGCGGGCACCAGGCGATAACCGGTGCGCTCGCGCACGAGCGCGACGTTGCTGGTGCGCAGCGCGCTCTCCAGCACGAACAGCACATCGTTCTTGGCAACCGGATGTCCCGAGGTGAGGGTGACGGTTCCCTGCACGCGCGGATCGATGATGTAGCCGGCGCCGAGAATGTCGCCGAGGATGACCTTGGCGACGGTCGTCACCGGGGTGTTCTCGAAATTGAGGTCGTAGCCCTCGCCGCCGGCCGCCGTCGGCTGCGGCGCCGCTGCCACCGGCTCAACCGTCGTGCTGCCGTAATAGCTCGTGGCGCGCGTACCGCCGCCCCCGCCGCTGGTGCCTTCGGGCGCCGAGGGGAAGCGCGGCTGCAGGTCCGCGCCGCGGATGCGGTCCATGGAGTCGGGCCGCGCCTGGCCCTGTTCGCCGCCCGCGGTGAGGTTGCACGCGCCAAGCAGTGCGCCGGAAACGGCAAGCGCCGCACCCAGCACACACGCACGAAACTGCGCGCGCCGTGGTACTCTGCACAATACGAGCAACTGACCCACCCGAAACGATCGTTGAGCTTCCAACCGCCCCCAAGCGTATTGATTGACAGAGTTTTTGAGCATCGCTAAGTTTTAATTATCCGTCAAGCAGAAATACATTGAAGCGCGCAAACGCATTTTGCGCACTGGTGCGCGAGTGGACGCCGCGATGTCGCCAAATATAGTCGCCGATTTTGCCAGACATTTATCGAGCAAGAACTATATTATGTCGAATTTGAACTTGAGCTCCCCACGGGATAGCGAAAACAATTCTGATCTAAACCTGCGAAAGCTGTGGGAATTGACCGATCTGTCGGCCAACGACTTCGCCGACGAGGTCGCGCGCTTCTATGGCCTCGCGCGGGTGGGGCTGCCCGAGCTCATCGCCGCCTCCCCGCTCACCACCGCCTTCTCGCGCCGTTTCCTGCGCGAAACCACGGTGTTCCCCTATCAGGCCAAGGATAGCCGGTTCCGGCTTGCCCTCGCCGATCCGAGCGATGCCGCCGCCATCCGCGCGGCGGAAATCGTGCTCGGCGCCCCGGTCGCCATCGAGGTTGCGTCGTTCGAGGATATCGCCACGGCGCTGACCGAGCGCATGGGCGAGGATGCCTCCTCGCCGGACGCGAAGGAGGTCACGCTCGCGCCGGGCGACGACGACATCGAGAGCCTGCGCGACCTAGCCAGCGGCGCGCCGGTGGTGCGCGCGGTCAACGACCTCCTGGAAAAGGCGATGGAGCTGCGCGCGAGCGACATCCACATCGAGCCGTTCCGCAACGGCCTCGTCGTGCGCATGCGGGTCGACGGCTTGTTGCGCGCGGTGCCGACCCCGGCCGGCGCGGTCCCGCAGGCGCTCATTTCGCGCATAAAGATTCTCGCCGGGCTCAACATCGCCGAGCGACGGCTGCCGCAGGACGGTGCCGCGCGGCTGCGCGTTGCCCGCTCGGAAATCGACATCCGCGTCGCCACCATGCCGGCGCAGCACGGCGAATCCGCGGTGATCCGCCTGCTGCCGCGCGACCGCGGCCTGCTCGACATCGCCAAGCTCGGCCTTTCCGGCAAAGACGAGAGGATCGTCAAGCGGCTGCTCGCCCTGCCGCACGGGATGATCATCATCACCGGTCCGACCGGGAGCGGGAAGACCACGACGCTCGCGACGATGCTCTCGATCCTCAACGAGCCGACGCGCAAGATCCTCACGATCGAAGATCCGGTCGAATACGAAATCCACGGCGTGAACCAGTCGCAGGTGAAGCCCGGGATCGGACTGACGTTTGCGACCGCCATGCGGGCCTTCGTGCGCCAGGACCCGGACGTGATCATGGTGGGCGAGGTGCGCGATCCGGAAACCGCGAACATCGCCATCCACGCCGCCCTCACCGGCCACCTGGTGCTCACCACCTTGCACACGGAAACCGCCGCCGCGGCGGTGCCGCGCCTGCTCGATCTCGGCGCCGAGGGCTTTCTGCTCAAGTCGACGCTGCGCGCCGTCATCGCCCAGCGCCTGGTGCGCATCCTGTGCGACCGCTGCAAGACCAAACGCACGCTCACCGCCGACGACCTTTCCGCCGATCCGCGTTACGCCGCCCTCGGGCTCGCGGCGGGCGAGGCCGTGCACGAGCCCGCCGGATGCGAGCGCTGCGGCGGCACCGGCTACCGCGGTCGTTGCGGCGTGTTCGAAATCCTCGAAATGGTCGACGACGTGCGCAAGCTCGTGGGCGCGCATTCCGACGCGAACTCGCTCGATCAGGCGGCCTCTCGCGCCGGCATGACGACCATGTTTGAAGACGGCGTCGCCAAAATCCGCGCCGGCGTGACCTCGGCGGCCGAGGTCCTGCGCGTCACCTCCGTGCGGTGAAAATCGTGCCGAGCTTTCGCTATCGCGCCTTGACCCAGAGCGGCGAGATCGTGAGCGGCTCGATCTCGGCCCCGACCGCGGCGGAAGTCGCGCACCGCATCGAATATCTCGGCCTCGTCCCGATCGAGACGGTCACCGAAGACCGCTCGCGAGGCGCGCGCTTCAGCCTGAGCCTGTCGCGCCCGCGCGCCGAGGACGTCACCGTGTTCACGCGCGACCTCGCGCTGCTGCTCAAGGCGGGCGCGCGCATCAACGACGCGCTCGAACTTCTTGCCCAGGACGTCGACATCGGGCGGCTGCGCCCCACGGCCGCGAAGGTCCGGGCGGCGGTGCTCTCCGGGGAAAGCTTTGCCGAGGCCATTTCCGCCTATCCCACGCTGTTCCCGCCCATGTACGTGGCGCTGGTGCGGGTGGGAGAAGCCTCCGGCACCCTCGACCACATTCTCGAGGTGCTGGGCGCCGAGCGCGTGCGCGCCGAGGCGCTGCGGCGGCGGCTTGCCGACGCGCTGCGCTATCCGGCGTTCGTTTTGTTTGCCGCCTGCGCGGTGCTCACCTTCTTTCTCATGTTCGTGCTGCCGCAATTCGCCTCGGTCTTGCGCGACTTCAACGCCAAGCTCGATCCCACCGTGCGGGCGCTGCTCGGCCTCTCGGACTTCGCGCGCGGGCATACCGACGCGATCCTTCTCGTTCTCGTGCTCGCCATCGCCACCGGCTGGCTTCTGCTCCGCCAGGCGCGCGTGCGCGCCCGGCTCATGCGCGGCGTTGCGCGCCTGCCGCTGGTTCGCCCGGTGCTCGGCTTCCATCGCACCGCTTTGTTTTGCCGCAATCTTGGCGTTCTCTTGGGCAGCGGCGTCGCGCTCACGACGACGCTTCGCATCCTTTCCGACATGATGACGACGACCGGCGACGCGACCGACTGGCCCAAGACGGTGGAACGGGTGCGACACGGCGGCAAGCTCTCCGACGCGCTCGCCGACACCGCCGCGCTTCCCAGCATGGCGGTGCGCATGCTACGTTTGGGTGAGGAGACGGGACAGCTCCCGATGCTGGCCGGCCGGGTGGCCGAGTTTTTCGAGGCGAAGCTGCAGCGCAGTCTCGACCGCGTGGTCGGTATTGCCGGACCGCTCGCGATCATAAGCATCAGCATCGTTGTCGGCGGCCTCATCGTCTCGGTCATGACCGCGCTGTTGTCGGTCAGCCAGATCGTCGAATGAGCCAAATCGTCGAATGAAATGACATCAAGTCGTCGTATGCGACGCGGGAGGACTCGTATGACTGGCTTGCCTATTCCGGCCCGCTGGGTTCGCCGGCGGGTGCGCCGCGACGAGAGCGGCTTCACCCTGGTCGAAATTCTGGTCGTGATCACGATCATCGGCCTGATCATGGCGTTGGTCGGTCCGCGCGTGATCGGCTACCTGGGCGAAGCCAAGGTGAAGGCGGCGAAGATTCAAATCGAAAGCTTCAGCAGCGCGCTCGACCTCTACTATCTCGACGCCGGGCGCTATCCCTCGAGTTCGGAGGGCTTGACCGCGTTGGCGCAACGTCCGGGCGGCGCCTCCTCCTGGAACGGGCCTTATCTCAAAGGCGGCGTCGTGCCGAACGATCCCTGGGGCCATGCCTACGTGTACCGCGCGCCGGGGGAACACGGTGCATACGACATCGTCTCTTTCGGATCGGACGGGCAGGAAGGTGGAACAGGTACCGCTGCCGACATCGTCAGCTGGTCGCATTGAACGGCAGCGCGTGTCCGGACCAGCAAGTCCGCTAGTGTCCCGATTCCGAAGTTCGCCTCAATTGGCCGCGCGCTCTGGAGCGAACTTCGGAATCGAAGGACACCAGCAACTCTATGATTCTCGTGCCGCTTTGAACCCGAAGTTCGCAATCGGACTCGCGGCAATTGTAATGCGAACTTCGCGTTCGCGGCACTAGTGCAGTTTTGGATTTGAAGTTCCCATGACAGCCCTCGGCCATACTGGTGGGAACTTCAAATCAACTGCAGTGGACGCGCAGGCCGGCTTCACGTTGCTCGAAATCGTCTGCGTCGTCGCCATCATCGCCATGCTCGCCGCCGTGATCCTGCCGGCGATACCGCGCGGCACCTCCTACGCACGGCTCGAAGCCTATGCGATCGAGACGGCGACTTTGCTCAAGCAGGACCGCTATGCCGCGATGCGCAAGCGCGCGCGCGTGGCAACGCAGATCAGCGCCGCGGCGCGCACTTTTCGTTCCGGCGTGACCGGGCGCGCGGTGCAGTTGCCGAACGACATCGCGGTCGAAGCGCTGCTCGCCAAGCGCTGCGACGATCGGGTCGCCGGCCGCACCATCGACTTTTTTCCATCGGGACGATCCTGCGGGGGCACGATCGCGCTGACGCGGCTGGGCAAGGGGTTCCAGGTCCGCGTCAACTGGCTCACCGGAGGTGTCGAGCTTGTGCCGGTCCAGTTGTGAGCGCGCGCGCCGGCGCGCCGGCTTCACCCTCATCGAAGTGGTGGTGGCGCTCGCGCTCATCGCGGTGGGGCTCACCGCCATCGGGTCGCTGATCGCGACGACGGTCCGCGGGACCCGCTCGCTCGATCAGCACCTTTCGCTCGCCGAGACCGCCCGCGCCGTCGAGGCGGCTTTGCCGGGGCGCGAGGAGCTTCCCGCGGAAGGCTCCGCGGGCGAGATGGCCGGCCATCGCTGGCGCATCGACGTGCTGCCGTTCCGGGCAAACTTCGTCGATCCGCGCCTGCCGACCCCGTGGGTGCCGAAGACGGTGGTGATCACGGTGCGCGCGCCCGACGGGCCGGTGCTGCAGATCCACACGGTGCGGCTGCAGCGCAAGCCGCCGGAGCAGCCGGGGGCGGATCAGCAATGAAGCGCCTCGGCCGATACCGCCCACGCGCGTGCGCCTTTAAGCGTCATGCGCGAGCCGCCGGCTTCACCCTGATCGAGACGCTGATCGCGACCGCGCTCATGGTGGCGATCCTGGCGGCGCTTGCCACCATCACCGCGCAATGGTTGCCCAACTGGAACCGCGGCTTCGCCCGCGTGCAGCGCACCGAGCTTCTCTCCCTCGGAATCGAGCGGGTGGTGGCCGACGTTGCGGCCGCGCAATACGTCCCGGCACATTATGCGACGCGCAAGCCGCTGTTCGAGGGGCGCGAGCTGGCCGTCACCTTCGTGCGCACCGCCATCGGGCCCAATGCTCCGCCCGGCCTGGAGATCGTGCGCCTCGCCGAGACCGCCGACGCGCGCGGCCTGGCGCTGGTGCGCACGCAAATGCCGTTCGCGCCGGTCGATCCCACCGGCGGCGTCGACCTCAACCGCTTGGGCGATCCGGTCGTGCTGGCGCGCGCGCCGTTTCGCCTGACGTTCGCCTATGCGGGGACCGACCGCGTGTGGAAGTCGACGTGGATCGATGGCGGCGAGTTGCCGACCGCGGTGCGCATCACCGTGCGCAATGCCGCGACCGGACGGCTGTTGTCGGTGTCGACTGCCGCGCTCCTCCACGTCACCGTGTCGGCTGCCTGCCTGCGCGCGAAGAGCGGCAGCCGCGACTGCGTCAATCCGGTGGAAGAAACTTCCGGCGGCAAACAACTGTGACGGCACGCGTCATGAACCTCCTGCAACCGCGCTTCCGGCAAAACCGCGACGGCTTCATCGTCGTCGCCGTGCTGTGGATGCTCGGCGCCTTCGCGACGCTCGCGTCGATCTACGCGGTCTACGTGATCAACACCGCGACTGCGATGGGCGTGAACGACGACCGGCTGCAGGCCGAAGGCGTGATGACGGCGGCGCTCGAGCTTACCGCCTATCGCCTCACCTCGATGGATGCGGACGACCGGCCCTCGCGCGGCGATTTCATCTTCCGCCTCGGGCGCGCCGCCGTCGCGGTCGATTTCCGCTCGGAGGCGGGCCGCATCGACCTCAACAGCGCGCCGAAAGAATTGCTCGCCGGATTGTTTGCGGGGCTCGGCGTGAAATATCCCGACGCGGAATATTACGCCGATCGCGTGATCGCCTGGCGCACGGCGCAGGATCCGGATCGGCCCAACGACGAGGTTTCCGCCTATCGCAACGCCGGGCTCACCTACGGCCCGCGCCAGGGGCCGTTCGCTCACGTGGGCGAATTGTCGCTCGTGCTCGGGCTGCCGCCGTTCCTGGTCGAGCGCGCGCTGCCGTTCGTCACCGTGTTCAGCGGCCGCGCCGAAATCAACATTCTCGCCGCCCCGCCCGAGGTCGTCGCCGCCGTGCCCGGCATGACCCCAGACCGGCTCTACGCGGTGCTCAGCCAGATCGGCCGCGGCCCGCAGAACGCGGAGTACCTCAAGAATTTCGTCGGTGATCAGTCCGGCATCACGCTCGAAGCCGGCAAGACCGCGCGGGTTGCGGTGCGCATGGACTTCACCACCGGCCACCGCGTGTACGGCGAGGCCGTCATCATGCTCGGCGGCAGCGAAGCGGGCGAGCCGTACCGCATATTGTCGTGGCGCGACGACTTCGACGGGCCGAGGTAAAAAAACCATGACCTTCTTCCGTCACATCGGCCAGGTTCTCTCCCGCTGGTTGGACTGCATCGCGGCCTGGGTGGTCGCGACCTACGCGAAGCTGGCGTCGGCGCCCGGCGTGCGCCTGACGGAAGACAAGGACGGGACGTTCACGGTGCAGGCGACGGGCAAAGGCGCCGCCCCGCCCGAACGGTTGCGCATCGTCAACGGCGAAGTCGTTGCCTCGGGCGCCGGCAACGCCGCGGCCATGCTCAAGGCCAGCCGCGCCGAACTCGTGCTCCGGCCCGAGAGCTTCGTGTTCCGCCCGCTCGAGCTGCCGCGCCGCGCGACGGAATTTCTCGACGGCATCGTGCGCGCGCAGATCGATCGCCTCACCCCGTGGAGCGCGGAAAGCGCCGCCTTCGGCTGGAGCGTGCCGGCCGAGGTTTCCAACGAGCGCGTGCTGGTGACGGTCGCGGCGACCGCGCGCACGCTGGTCACGCCGCTCGTCGCCGCCATCGCCCGGCTCGGCGCGGATTCGATCGCGGTCTCGACCTTGCCGCCCGGCGCGCAGGAGGGCGGCGCGATCAAAGTATTCGATCAGCGGGTGCGGGGCGCGCTCGAGCTCAACCGCGTTCGCCGCGTTCTCGCAACGGCGTTGCTCGCCGCGGCGGTGCTGGCGGGCACGGCCATCGCCGCCGACGTGATCGGCGGCAACGAAATCGACGCGCGTCACGCCGACGTCACCTCGCGAATTGCGGCGCAGCGCGCCAAGCTGCGCGCCGGCGGCGACGCGATCAGAGACTCCGCGCTCGCCGCGCTGGAGCGGCGCCGGCATGAGATGCCGTCGAGCGTGATCGTGCTCGAAGTGCTCTCGCAGATTCTTCCCGACCATACCTACGTGACCGAGCTGCGCATCCAGGGCGACAAGATGCAGGTCGTCGGCGTGACCCGTGACGCGCCCTCGTTGATCCGGCTGATCGAGCAGTCGTCGCACTTCACGCGCGCGACCTTCTTTGCCCCGACCACCCGCTCCCCGTCCGAGCCGGGCGAGCATTTCCATATCGAGGCCCGCATCGAACCCGTGTTCACGCCGCACTCATGAAAACCCCGCACGCCATCGACCGCTACCTCGCGCGCTATCCGGGCGCTGCCACGCTCGTCTATGGGCTCGTGCTCGTGGTGTTTCTGCTCCTCGCCTGGGGTACGCTGGCGGACCTCTACCAGCGCTACGCCGACTATGCGGCCGCGGGCGAACTCCTCGACCAGATCGAGGGACGCAGGCCCATGCCCCCCGGCGCCAGCGCCGGCGCCGATGCCGCGCCGACCGGCTCGCCGTTCCTGGAGGGCCCGACGGTCACGGTCGCGGGCGCCGCGCTCCAGCAGCGGGTCACCGGCGCAGTCGCCAAGGTGGGCGGCAACGTGCTCTCGTCCCAGGTGGATCTCGACGGAACCAAGGCCAAGCAGGGCTACGTAAGCCTCGTCGCCAGTTGCGAGGTCGAGCAGCCCGCCTTGCAGCAGCTCCTTTACGACCTCGAGGCCGGGATGCCGTTCCTGTTCGTCGAGCAGCTGGTGGTCCAGGCGCCTCAGGCGGGCACCGGCGAGGATGGCGGCCGCATGCGCGTGCTGCTCGGCGTGTCGGGACAATGGCAGGGCGCCCATTGAGTGGCTTATCCCCTCCCCGCGAAGCGGGGCGAGGGATCGGGGCAGAGGTGCCGGGATGCGGGATTGGCCGGGGGGCCGGTTTGGGATAGCCTTTGACAGGGACAGGACGGGATGACGCGTTACGCAACGATACCGAAATTCGCGATCGGCCTCATTGCTGGGGCCGGCTTTGCCGCGTGGGCCGTGGCGGCAACGCCGCCGCCCGGCCTGGATACGCCGGCGAGCGCGCTCAGCCCGGCCGGCCTCGATGGCGACCGGCCGGCGGTGCCGCTCACCCAGCAGGCGCCGACCGGCAATCCGCTATGGGGCATCCCGCTGCGCGTCCTGACCGTGACCCGCGAGCGGCCGCTGTTCTCGCCCTCGCGCCGGCCGCCGGCGCCCCCGGTCGTGGCCGCGCCGCCGGCCCCGCGGCCGGTCGCCGTCGTCAAACCACCCGAGCCCGACCACCCGCTGCTGACCATCGTCGGGACCATCGTCGGCAGCAGCGACGCCATCGCCGTCTTCATCGAGCAGGCGACGAACAATATCATCCGGCTTCACACCGGCCAGGACCACGACGGCTGGGTCCTCCGCTCGGTGCATGGGCGCGAGGCGACGTTCGAGAAGAAAGAGCTCCATGCGACCCTCGCCCTCCCCGCCCCCGGCGCGGCGGCGACGCCGGGCCCGGCCCTGGCGCCGATCCCCCCGCAGCCGATCCAAGCGGGGATGTCGAACCCACCCATGCACGCCGCGATGCCGAACCAGCCGATCCCGGCGGCGCTGCCGGCCGTGGGGGCGCCGGGCAATACCTGGGTGGACGGCGACGGCAATCTGATCACGCCGCCGAAGGGGCTTCAGGCGGTCGGCCGCGCGCACTGAGCTTGGGCGGCGTCAAGCGCATAATCGCCCCGCTCCTCGTCGCCTTTGCAAAACGCGGCGAAACAAACGCAGCGTCATCCTGAAGAGGCCGTGCGAAGCGCGGCCGTCTCAGGACGACGCCTCCAGACCTCTCGGTAACAAATCGGTCCTTCCGATTCACGCGGTGCTGGTTCCGGTGAAGCGGACCCCGACGTGATTGACTGCCTGCCAGACGATCCGGCAATGCCGGCGAACCTGCCCGTTCCTCGACAGTGCGAGGACGAACCGGCTCGGCAGTTCGTCGGCATTCGAATGCACCAGCATGGCCCCGCCTGCGGAAACGTCCTTGACCTGGCACGGACCGATCCGCTGGCCGTCGAATCCGTACAGGAAGCCGTCCGCGCCGATCGTCTTGCGCCGCGATTTTCTCTTTTCCCCGGACATGCGTTCGCCCCGCCGATGTCCCCGTGACGCGGTTCAGGCGTCAACAAATACCGACACATAATTGCCATGCCGAGTTAACCTTCGATTACCGCTGCGTGCAGAATAATCGTTGCGCATAATCGTCATATATTCCTTATTTCAAACAGTTATGAAATGTTTTGATTGTTTTGACTTCGATTGCAACTTGTCTTCGGTTGTACAAATATTTTGTGCCAAATGATCATGCTGGCGACAATACCTCTGCTCGTCATGCCCGCGAAAGCGAGCATCCGGTAAACACAGATCTATCAAATAAAACGATGGCCGGTGTTTACTGGGTGCCCCGCTTTCGCGGGGCACGACAAGGCCGGCATGGAGATCCGGCGTCGACAAATCGGTTACGCCGCCACGCAGTGGCGCAGCGCCCGCACGAGGTCGTATTCGACCTTTCCGTCCTTCGCCATGCCGGCGAGAATATCGAGCGCCGCCTCGGGCGATTTCGGCGCCTTGTAGGCGCGGCGCTCCACTAGCGCGCCGTAGACATCGCACACGGTCATTACTCTGGTCAGGTCGTTGATTTCATGTCCGGTGAGCCCGTCCGGATAACCGCTGCCGTCGAGATATTCGTGATGATGCCGTATGGCATTGAGCGTTTGTTGATCGACGACGTTCTGGGCGCGGATGTAGTCGTAACCGGCGCCGGGATGCCGCTTGATCACCGCGAATTCCTCATCGCTCAGCCGCCCGGGCTTGTCGAGAATCGCGACCGGGATCTGTGCCTTGCCGACGTCGTGGAGCAGTCCCGCCACCGTGAGCGTGAGAACGTCCGCCTTGCGCATGCCGGTCCGGTGTCCGAACGCGGTCGCAACCCCGGTCACGATCAGGCAGTGCTGGAACGTGCTCTCATGATAGCGCCGCACCGTGCCGAGCCACGCCGCGAGCCCGACGTCGCGGATGCCGGTGAGCACTTCATCGCATGCCGCTTCGACCGCCGCCAGATCCAGGGGACCGTCGGAAACGAGGCCGCTGAACACGCGGTCGAGCGTCAGCGCGGCCGATGCGACCGAAACCCCGCCCGGCGCCTGCGCGAGCGGCGCGTCGGCGGCGAGCGCGACCTGGTGACGGTTCAAACAATCTTTGACGGCGGCACTGTCGAACGGCCGCTTGAGCGTGTCCGAGGCGCCCAGCCCCTGGGCCTGCATGGCGCACAGATGGCTCGCGCGCTCGACCGCAATGATGCGGCAGCGTCCGCGGTTGGCCTCGGGCAGGTTGTCCTTGATCAGCCTGACCTTGGAAATATCGTGCAAGTCGATGTCGATGAGGAGCGGCGCATCCCCGACCGCGGCGATGCTGGCGGCGTCGTGGCAATCGATGATGGCGACGGCGCCCCCGGTGAAAAAACCGGGGAGGCTCGCGCGCCCTCGCTCGTCAACGATCACGCAGAGTTCCGGTGCGGGCATGGCTGGTCGCGGTTGGCGCTTTGCTGTCGGCTGCGCTCTACCCGAAGTGGTATAATTCTGACGCTACTTAAGTAGACCTGCCGACGAAGCTTAAAGTAATTGCCGGCTGTTAAGTATTGATTACTGCTCTACTTTGGAAAAAACGCATTTGGTCATGAGCCATATCTGATCATTATCGCCTACCCCCTTACCGAGCGCGAGTCTCACCGCCATTGTCACAGCGCCGCGGGATACCGGATGATTGCGCGGGGGGACCTTCCATGTTCGTGTTCGAACTTGCCTGTTGCGGCCCTGCCGCGGCCGATCGCGCCGCGCGCGAATGGCATGACGCCGCGGCTGCCGATTGGCGAGGATTGCCGGGACTTGTTTCTCACGATCTTTACGTCAGCGCCGCCGGCGGCAAGGATCCGCTGGTCGACGACGGCCCCGGGCCATTGCTGATCGCGATGCTGGGTTTTGCGGACGAGCGCGCCTTCGACGCAGCCATGGCGGGCGGCGTCTTCGCCGCACCGCTGTCGCGCCTGCCGGCCGCCGTGCGCGCCGTCGGCGAAGCGATGGCGTGCCGCCATTACCCGGTCGCGGGCGCGGCCGCGCCGGCACCGCTCGACGCGCCGTTCTCCTACGTGGTGCGATATCACCGGCCGGCCGCGGACGAAGGCGCGTTCATCGCCAACTACGTCGCCACCCATCCGCCGACGCTCGCGCGGTTGCCCGGCATCCGTAACGTCCTGTGCTACTTCCCGCTCGATCGGCCGAACCCGGCCGGACTGGCGAAATCGGGCTACATGCTCGGCAACGAGGTCGTCTTCGATGACGTCGCGGCCTTCAACCGCGCCATGGCCTCGCCGGTGCGCCAGGAACTGCGCGCCCACTTCCGCGCCTTCCCGCCGTTCTCCGGCGCGAACACCCACTACCCGATGCGGCGGCAGCGGATCGCCGGGATGAAAACCTGATAATCTCCGCAATAGTTGCGGCATTGTACTTGCGGATAATAAACGCCATATTATCCGCATGAGGTGCGGAGAATATGGCGAAATACAATCATGAACTGCCCGAATGGCCGACTTTTCGATGGGATGCGGACGCCCTGTCCGAGAAGCTCGCATCCGTTCGCCATCGCCAAGGGCGCCTGATCGGCCGGATGGAGGGTATCGGCGTGAAACAACGCGCCGAGGCCAATCTTGAGACACTCACCGAGGAGGTTGTGAAATCGAGCGAAATCGAGGGCGAGTTCCTCGACAGGAACCACGTACGTTCGTCGCTTGCGCGCCGCCTTGGCGTTGATATTGGAGCGCTCCTGCCGGCGGATCGGCGCGTAGAAGGCGTGGTCGAGATGACCCTCGATGCGACCGAAAACTACGTCCAGCCGCTCACGGCCGACCGCTTGTTCGGCTGGCACGCTGCGCTATTCCCCACCGGACGCAGCGGGATACTTAAAATCACGGTCGGCAACTGGCGCACTCCGGAATCAGGCCCCATGCAAGTTGTCTCGGGCCGGCCAGGGCGAGAAACGGTCCATTTCGAAGCGCCAGCCGCCAGTCGTCTCGATCACGAGATGACCGCATTTTTAAAATGGTTCAACGACGCGCAGGAAAATCTCGACCCGGTGCTCAAGGCAGCGATTGCCCATCTGTGGTTTGTAACAATCCATCCGTTCGAGGATGGCAACGGCCGCATCGCGCGCGCCATCGCCGATCAACAACTCGCGCGTTCGGACCAAAGCGCGCAGCGCTTCTACAGCATGTCCGCCCAAATCCGACAGGAGCGCAAAGCGTATTACGACATTCTCGAAACGACCCAGAAAGGTGAGCTGGACATCACGCCCTGGCTGGAATGGTTTCTCGGCTGCCTCGGCCGCGCGTGCGACGGCGCCGAAGCGATTTTCGGATCGGTCCTCCTCAAGGCGAGATTCTGGCAGAAGCACAGCGGGGAACCCTTCAATGACCGCCAGAGGAAATTACTGAACCGGATCCTCGACGGCTTCGAGGGCAAACTCACCTCGTCAAAATGGGCGGCCATCGGCAAATGCTCGCAAGATACCGCCTCGCGCGATATCGACGATCTTCTTGTCCGGAATATTCTGGTCAAGGACGCCGGCGGCGGCCGCAGCACCAGCTACTCCCTTGCGGAAATCGAATGAGCGCTCGACAGTGCTCATCGCGTGGACACTCACGTTTGTCCTTGCTGGTTGATCCGCGCTACCATCGCTCAGGTTGCAGGGAGCTGATAATGACTCTTTCTTTTGATCGCCGGACGCTGTTGCGCCTGCTCGCGGGCGGCGCGCTTTTCGCCGGCCCGCGAGGCGCGGACGCGCAGGCAAGCGACGCCGTTTCCATCGGCTGGCCGAGCGACGTGCCTTCATGGGACCCCAACCAGCGCTTCACCCCGGACGCGCAGGCGATCTTCAAGCTGGTGTTCGATCAGCCGCTCGAGCAGAGCCCCAAGCTCGACCTCATTCCCAATCTCGTCGTCAAATGGGAGCTCGCGCCCGACGGGCTGAGCATGCCGGTCGAGCTGCGCGAGGACGTCACTTTTCACAACGGCGACAAGCTCACCGCCGAGGACTTCCGCTACACCTTCTTCGAGCGGATCAAGGCCGGGCACAAGGTCGACACCGCCAATTCCTGGCGCAAGGTCGCCGACATCGAGGTGCTCTCGCCCGCCAAGGCGGTGATGAAATTTTCCTCGCCCGCGCCGACCGCCCCGCAGTGGCTCGCCTTCCTCGGCAGCTACGTGGTGCCGAACGGCTACCTGGAGAAAGTCGGCCTCGACGCCTTCCGCGAGAAGCCGGTCGGCTCGGGCCCTTATCGCCTGGTCGAGTATCAGCTCAATTCCCGCATCGTGCTCGAGCGCAACGAGCGCTACTGGGGCCAAAAACCGGCGCTCCGCCGCGTCACCTTCGACATCGTCAAGGACCCCTCCGCGCGGGTCGCCGCGGTGCAGTCGGGCGGGCTCGATCTCACCATCAACATTCCGGTGCGCGAGGTCACGCGGCTCCAGCACGAGGCGGGGCTCGCCGCCGAGATCGCGCCGATCACCCGCGTGATCCTGTTGCAGGTGCGCGATGACCTCGGCTTTACCGATGCCAACGTGCGGCTCGCCGCACACCACGCCATCGACAAGGACGCGCTCTCGAAAGCCTTCTACAACGGCGCCGCGGTGCCGCTCTCGGTGCCGGCCACGCCCGGCTCGCCCGGTTATCTCGAGGATTACCGCTTCCCCTACGATCCCGCGCAGGCCAAGGCGCTGCTGGCGAAATCCGGCTACGGCCCGGACAAGCCGGCCAAGATCGGCTTTGCCGCCACCAACGGCCACTTCCCCGGCGACTACGACATCGCCCGCGCGATCGCGCAGATGTGGAAGAAGGTCGGGATCGAGGCCGAGCTCGACGTGATCGAATACGCCAAATATTTCGAATTGAATCGCGCCTCCAAGCTGCCCGAGGCGACGCTCTACAGCTGGGACAACGCCACCGGCGATCCGGAAATCTTCGCCGGCTATCTGCTCAATCCGAAGCTGCCGTTCTCCGCCTGGAAGGGCGCCGAGGTGGGCGACAAGGTGCAGGTGCTGTTCAACATCGCGGATTATCACAAGCGCATCGCCGGCTATCGCGAGCTCAACCGCTTCGCGGTCGAGGCGGGCGCGACCATCCCGCTGCTGCAAAGCGTGCAGACGCTCGCGCGCAAGAAGAACCTCGCCTACACCAACTACGCCAACGGCTGGATCCTCGCCGGCACGATGAAGTGGGAGTGAGGTTATGGGTGGCCGCGCCGCTTGCTCCACCTCTCCCCGCTTGCGGGGAGAGGTCGACGCGCGAAGCGCGTCGGGTGAGGGGGACTCTCCGGATCCGCGGGCCTGACCAAATTAAAACACGGCGCGCCCGTAACCTTCGCGCAAATTCAACAAAAGCCGAGCTGCGTCTCTGGTATCGCCTGCGCTCGCGCGCCCTGATGGGTCACAAATTCGTCCGTCAGGAGCCGATCGGACCGTACATCGTCGATTTCGTCTGCCGCGAGCAACGGCTCGTCATCGAGGTTGATGGCGGCCAGCACGCGACTGACAAGCGCGACGCGGTCCGTGACCGATGGCTGGCTACTCATAACTACCGTGTGCTGCGGTTCTGGGACAATGACGTCTTGGGAAATACTGAGGGGGTCTTGGAGATGATCGCAGCGGCTCTGCCGGCCGAGAGTCCCCCTCACCCGGATCGCTGACGCGATCCGACCTCTCCCCGCAAGCGGGGAGAGGTGGAGCGAGCGGCCCACTCAGCGCAATATCGTCACGCCAGATGGCTGTGAACCGAATAAAATGAGCCTCACCGTCCTTCGCCTCATCATGCGGCGCGTCATCGTCGCGCTGCCGATACTCGCGATCGTCTCGGCGCTGCTGTTTTGCGTGCTCCGCGTCCTCCCGGTCGATCCCGCCGCCATGTCGCTGCCGCCGACCGCGACGCTTGCCGAGATCGACGCCAAGCGCCGCGAGATGGGGCTCGACCGCCCGCTGGCGGCGCAATACGCGATCTGGGTGAAGGACGTCGCCGCCGGCGACTTCGGCACGTCGATTCATTTCCGCCGCGCGGTTGCCGGCCTCATCGCCGAAACCCTGCCGGCGACGATCGAGCTGGCGCTGCTCGCCATGATCGTCGCCGCAGCGCTCGGGCTCGCCGGCGGGCTTTATCTGTTTCACGTGCGCGGCACCTGGCGCGAGCCGGCCGCCGACCTCGGCTCGATCGTGCTGCTCTCGATCCCCGAGTTCCTGTGGGGCCTGTTCTTCATCCTGCTGTTCGGCGTCGCCGTGCCGCTCTTGCCCTTCACCGGCCGACTCTCGGCCGGATTCCAGCGCCCGATGCACACCGGCTTTTTGCTCCTCGACACGCTCATCGCCGGGCGCTTCGACATGTTCCGCGACGCGCTCGCCCACATGGCGCTGCCCGCGCTCGCGCTCGGCCTCGCCTTCTCGCCCGCCATCATGCGGGTGCTGCGCTCGAGCCTGATCGACGTCTATCACGATGAATACATCGCCCAGGCGCGCCTGCGCGGCCTCTCCGAGCGCCGCATCCTGCTGCGCCACGCGCTCAAGAACGCGATCCTGCCGACGCTGAGCCTGATGGGCGTGCAGTTCGGATTTTTGTTCGGCGGCACCTTGCTGGTCGAAGTGATCTATTCCTACCCCGGGCTCGGCAACCTCATGGTCGACGCGGTGCGCAACGCCGACCTGCCGATCATCCAGGCGGTGGGGCTGACCTATTGCATACTCGTGCTCGCCATCAACACCATGGTCGACGCGCTTTATCTGGTGCTCGACCCGCGCCTGCGTTAATCTCTATTTGGAGCATGATCTTGTCCGAAAACCGGTACCCACTTTTCGGGATCATGCTCTGACATGTTCTCCCTCCCCCACTGGCTGCGCTCGCCGCGCGTCGTCGCCGGCCTCCTCATCGTCGGCCTGATCGCCGCGGCCGCGCTGCTCGCGCCCGTCATCGCACCCAACGACCCGCAGGAGCAGCACCTCGTGTCGACCCTGCTGCCGCCCGCGTGGTCGCCCGGCGGGGATGCCGCCTTCCCGCTCGGCACCGACAGCCTCGGCCGCTGCGTGCTCTCGCGCCTCATCCACGGCGCGCGCGTCGCCCTGACGGTCGCGATCTTCGCCTCGCTCGGCGCCATGCTGCTGGGTGCGGTGCTGGCGCATCTTGCCGGCTACGCCGGCGGCGCCGTCGATTGGACCGTCGGCCGCGCCGTCGACGTGTGGATGTCGTTTCCGCCGGTGATCCTTTCGCTCATCCTGATGGTCGGCCTCGGCGTGGGACTTAGGAACGTGATCCTCGCCATCGTGTTGGTCGACTGGACGCGTTTCTGCCGCGTGCTGCGCGCCGAGGTCATGGTCACGGCCCGGCGCGATTATGTAGCGGCGGCGCGCCTCGTCGGCTTTTCCCACTGGCGCATCCTCACGCGCGAGATCCTGCCCGGCACCTTGCCGCTGATCGTCACGCTCACGAGTCTGGAAATGGGCATCGCCGTCGTGGTCGAGGCGATCCTCTCGTTCGTCGGCATGAGTGTAAGCGCCGACCAGGCCGCGTGGGGGCAGATGATCGCCGACGCGCGGCTGTCCATCTACGAGACGCCGTGGAATCTGGCGTTTCCGATCCTCGCGATCTTTTTCGCCGTGCTCGGCTTCAATTTGTTGGGCGATGGCCTGCGCCGCACGCTCGACGTGCGGCTCGCGTAAGGCGCAATGCGCCCTTCGGCTATTGCGCCCGGCGCGCAACGGCGTCGGCGACCGCGAGATCCTCATCCGCCGCGCGCTCGCGCAATCCGGTCACGACCCCCGCGCGGTCCGGCATCTCGCGGTTCTGGCTCATCTTCCATTTGCCTTCCAGCCGCGCGATCGGAAAGCGGAATCCGACAATCCCGCGCAGCATGGCGTCGATGAATGCCGGCGGCGCATCGGACGGCATCCATGGCCGGGGAGCCCCCCGTTCCTGTTGCGCCGTGAGTTCGGTGACGTGCCGGCGCAGCCACTCCGGCTCGTGCATCACTTCGGGGCGGCCATAGGCGTGCACGGCCGCAAAGTTCCAGGTCGGCACGACCTTCCCGTGCTCCGCCTTCGACGGATACCAGTTCGGCGTGACGTAGGCTTCCGGCCCGTGAAAGATCATCAACGCCTCCTCGGCCGCGCCAAGGTCGCTCCAATGCGGGTTGGCGCGCGCGAGGTGGCACTCGATCGTGCCGCAGGAGCCCTCGTCCTTGAGCACCGTCGGAAGATGGCTGGCAAACAGCCCCTTTGCTCCACCGGATACGAGCGTCGCGAACGGACGGGCACGCATGAGCGCGTGCATCTCTTTGACGTCGTCGACGCGAAAATGATCCGGCCGGTACATCGTGACGAACTCCTCGAGAGCTTCCGGGGTAGACAACGCAATCGATACTTCGGAATTGTCGGAGCGATTTCAAGACCGGGTACCGCCGGTCACGCGATCAAATAGATCGGGCTCGACCAGGCCTGATGGCCGTCCGCCTGGGTCACGCGAACGTAGACTGGCAGATCGGCGCCGCCCGCAAACGCGACGTCGTGCGCAAGGGTGAGCCGCCGGCTCCAGTCGCTTTCCGGCAGGCGGTAGACGGCGAGCGCGCGGCCGAGCCCGCCGCCGTCGAAGGCGACGGTGTCGTCGGCGAGTTTTCCTAGCTCCACGTCGCCCGAGACCACGTCGGTCGTTATCCGCAGCACGCCCGTTCGCGCCTTGTCGAGCCACAGGTCGATGCCGGCGAGGTTTCCGGTCGTCACCGAGGTCCAGGCGAGCGCGGCGCCCGGGCTGATTTCCTCGACCTTGCGTTCCGGATTGAGGAAATTCACAGGCGCAAATCGCGCGATGCGGTTTCCTTCCACCGCGAGCTTGCCCTGCCACACGGTCTCGCGGCCGCGCCCGCGGTATTCCGCCCCCTGCCAGAGCACGCGCACGCGCCGGCCGAGGTCGGCGGGCGAATAAGGCCGCGCCGTTTGCACCACGCGCGCGCCGTGCAGAACGTCGATGCGCTCGAGCGGCGCGGTGCCGATTGCTTCGACGAGAAGCTTCATCGCCGCGCCGCCTGGGCGAATGATGTCGCCCATCATGGCTTCACGCACGGAAAGCTCCTGCGCCGGGCCGAGCTGCGGGTCTTCGGAAAAGCCGGTGACGTCCTTCTCGAACATGCCGCGCACGTCGAGATAAAGCCGCGTGCCGGTGGTGCCGTAATGCCGGCGCGTGCGCAGCGCTTCAAACAAAGCATCGCGCGTGAGCTCCGGCATGAAATAACAGGAGAGCCCGCCGATCGCCCCGAAGGTCGAGGCGCCCGGCGTGGTGGCGCCCGGGCGGCCCTTGTGGTCGTCGCTATGGCACACGACGCCGACGCGGTAGCCCATGGCGAAAGCGTCGTGCAGCAGCCACTCGAACGTGCCCCAGCTCGAATGCACCTCGACGGTGCGCTCGATACGGCCGTCGTGCGCGTATCTCAGGTCGGCGTAGCGCCCGCCGACGTGGGCGATGACGCGGCAGTCTTCGCCGGCGAGCGCCGCAAACAGCTTGTCGGCCGTGTAGAGCGCATCGGTCGACGTCTCGCCTTCGACCAGAATGTGCGAGGAGCGGCGGATCGGCCGTCCTTCGCGGCGGAAGAACACGTTGCGGTCGCCGCCCATGCCGGTGTTGCCCGACCACTCGTAGCCCGGCAGGCAGACGAATTTTCCCGGCGCGTCGAACCGCGCGGTGAGCGCGTTGAGCTCCTCCCAGAACGCGTCGGTGATCTGAAAATCGTTGCCCTGGTGGCCGACCATGTCGACGAAGGCCTTGTCGCGGGCGTAGCGGAAATAGTCTTCCGCCGTGCCCATGCCGATGGTCTCGCCGCTCTGGCCGTGCAGATCGGCCCAATAGCGTTTGAGCGGTGCGGCGGTTACCACGCGCAGCGGGTTGGCGCGCGCGACGACGACGCCCGCGGCCGTCACGGTGATATCGACGTCGCCGGCGTCCGCGGCGACCAGATTTTCGATCACGACCGGCCCCTCGCCTTTCCTGACCGTGATCTGGTCGGGCAAGCCGGCGAGCGGGCGCGAGGATGCGAGCTGGAACGTGCCGGCCGCGTCCGCGGTGGGATTGCCCCACATGTCCTCGGCAACGAGCGCGAGGCGGAACGGCTCGCCCGCGACTGCAAGCGAAGGAACGATTGCCCTCCAGCGCGCCGCCGGGCCGGGAATCAAATCGAAGGCCGGCTGCGCCGGCAGCGCGCAGAACTCGTAGGTGGCGAAAGCGTCGACCGACGTGCGCAGCTCGACGTTGCGCTCGACGTTCGTCTGCAGGCGCAGGCCGGGTGAGCCTTGCCGGCGATCGCCGAGCCGGATCGTCAAGGTGTCGCCCGCGCGCAAGTAGCCGCGGCCGACGCGGATGAGCAGCGTGTTGGCGTAGGGGCGAATGTTGAGGCGGTCGAACCAGACCTCGAGCTTGGCGCCGTTGCTCGCCTCGACGCTGGTGAAGTTCGCGGCCTGCGGCCTGTCGAACTGCGGCTTGGCGAAATCCGACGTGGTGCGCCAGGAGATTTTCACCATGCCGGTGTCGTCGATGCCGAACGTGCCGGCTGTGTAGACGAGCACCAGCTCGGCATGGGACCCGGCGACGAACGGCCCCGGCGGCATGAGCCCGATCGCGCCCATGTGCTCGGGGAGATATGTCGAATACGGCATGGCGTTAGTGTTCCACGTGCGAGGATCGAGGTATGATATTCGATAGCGCGTCCTGAAGAAGGAGCGATTTCGATGATGATATTGCGTCTTCTGCTTTTGCTTCTGACAATCGCGACCGGCGCGCCGGCAGCCACAACCGCAGCGGACTGGCCCAACCGACCGATCTACTTCATCGTGCCGTTCCCGGCGGGAGGCTCGACCGACGTTGCCGCACGCATCATCGGCGATTTTATCTCGCGCCGCCTCGGCCAGCAGATCGTGGTCGAGAACAAGTCGGGCGCCAACGGCAACCTCGGGATCGAGTACGCGGCCAAGGCCGCGCCCGACGGCTACACGGTGCTGATCGCGACCGATGCGGTCAGCGCCAATCCGCACATCTATAAAATGAACATCGATCCGTTGAAGGCGCTCACGCCGGTGATCGAGATTTCGCATCAGCCGATCGCCCTCGCCGCACATCCCTCGCTCGGCGTCGCCAGCCTCGCGGAGCTCACCGCGGCGGCGAAGCAGCAGCCGGAGATGCCGTTCGCGACCGGCAGCGGCATCGGCTCGACCCAGGCGGTGGTCGCGCTGTGGTACGCCAAGCTCGCCGGGGTCAGCCTCAAGCAGGTGCCCTATCGCGGCGGCGCCCCCGCCATCAACGATCTCATCGCCGGGCACGTGAAGCTTGGCTCGCTCGGCACGACGCCGCTCATTCCCCACTACCAGGCGGGCACGCTCAGGCTGCTGGCGCAGTCGACCGCGACGCGCTCCGCCGCGCTCCCCAACGTGCCGACGTTCCGCGAAGCGGGTTTCCCCGAACTGGTGCTCGATCAGCGCATCGGCGTGTTTGTTCCCGTCGGTACGCCGTCAGAGATCGCCGCGCGCCTCAACAGCAAGATCAATGCCGCGCTGAAGGATGAGAAAATCCGCAAAACGTTTGCCGATCAGGCGCAGGATGCGGCCGGCGGCACCGCCGAGCACTACGGCGCGCTGGTGCACGAGGACTCCGACAAATTCGGCCGGCTGGTGAAGGAGCTGGACATCAAGGTGGAGTAGGTGCGAGGCCGTGCGGCTTGCGCCCCCTCTCCCCGCTTGCGGGGAGAGGGTCGGGGTGAGGGGCTCTTTCAGCAGGCGCAGCGAGTGGAATCGCCCCCTCACCCGCCCGCCTTGCTACGCTTCGGCGGGCGACCTCTCCCCGCAAGCGGGGAGAGGTAAGAGTCACTCGAACTTCAGCCCCAGCTTCTTGATCAACTCGGCCCACTTCGCCTCCTCGCGCTCGAGGTTGGCGGCGTATTCCTCGGGCGTGCTCGTCACCGGATCGGTTCCTTCCTGCACCAGGCGTTCATGCATGTCGGCGGAAGAAATAATGCGGCGAAGCTCCGCGTTGAGCTTCTCGACGATCGGCCGCGGCGTGCCGGCCGGCGCCGACATGCCGTAGTAGAACCCCGCCTCGAAGCCGGGCAGCCCGGACTCCGCCGAGGTCGGAACGTCGGGCAGCACGGTTGCGCGGCGCGCGGCCGTCACCGCCAGCGGGCGCAGCGTCCCCGCCGCGATGTTGCCGATGGTCGCCGGAATCGTGTTGAAGCCGAGCGGGACGTGGCCGCCGAGCAGATCGTTGGTGAGCGGTCCCGTGCCCTTGTAGGTGATGATCGACAGGTCGACCCCGGCCATCAACTTGAACAGTTCCACGGCAAAATAATTGATGGTCGGCGGCGGCGGCGTGCCGACCGCGAGCTTGCCGGGCTCCTGCTTCGCCAGCGCGATCACGTCGGACAGCGACTTTACCGGCAGCGAGGGATGCGCCACGACGATAACCGGCGTGAACGCGATGAGCCCGATCGGCGCCAGATCCTTGCGGAAGTCATAGCCGGGGTTGGGGCCGAGGCTGAGCCCGGTGAGCGTCATCACCAGGGTATAGCCGTCGGGCGCGGCCTTCACGGCCGTGCGCGTGCCGATCATGCCGCCGGCGCCGCCGCGGTTTTCGATCACCACCTGCTGGCCCAGCGCCTCGGAAAGCTTCTGCCCGACGATGCGCCCCATGGTGTCGACGCCGCCGCCGGCCGGATACGGCACGATCAGCGTAATCGCGCGGTTCGGATAATCGTCCGCGGACCCGGGAGAGACGGCGAGCAGCAGGGCCGCGAGCGCCAACGCCGCTCGGCCTAAACGGATCGTGAGAAGTGGTTTTCGCACCGTCGCCTCCGCGCTCAGGTCCAATGCAGCGGCACCGCCGTTCCCAGCACCTGCAGCACGGTCCCGGCGAAGATCGTCCACAGGGCGCGCCGCACCGCGCGGCTTTGCGCGATCAAACTCGCCTCCAGCGCGCGGTTGCGGTCGAGCCTGATGCCGGAAAGGGCCGCGGCGGTCTCCTCGTCGATGGTTGCCGCCCGGGCCGCAAGTGCGATCCCCACGGCGGTGAGCAACAATCCGGCGAGCACAAGTCCGGCTGCCACCATATACGCGGTCGACATGTCCCCTCTCCTTACCTGCGGCCCCAACAAGAGGATAAGCCAACTCCGTCGGGGAGGACACGCGTCCATGGCGGGTCGGGACGGGGCTTGACCGGCGGCGGCCGACGCGTTTCTTGACCCGAGGGCAGCACCCGCGCGGCCCGGCATTTCACCGCCACCCAAGGGGAAGACCATGGCCGAGTTGCCGCGCCTGAACAAAGTCATCGAGGCGCTCGCCGCGGGCAAGCCGGCGTTCACGTCGTTCTGCCAGGCCGATCCCGAGACGGCGATCGCCATGACGACGGCGAAATACGACGGGATCGTGTTCGAGATGGAACATAACCCGTGGGACATTCGCGCGTTGCGCGACAGCCTGCAGTACATGCTCAACCGCGGCCAGATCGCGCGCTCCGGCTCGGTCGCGCCGGCCGTGACCCCGATGGTGCGCGTGCCCCCCAACGGCGCCGAGAAGGCGCAGTTCCAGGCCAAGCAGGCGCTCGACCTCGGCGTCTACGGGATCGTGTGGCCGCACATCTCGACCGTGGACGAGGCCTATAACGCGGTCGCCGCGTGTCGGTATCCGCGCCTCAAGTCGGCGCCGCTCTACGAGCCGGCCGGCATCCGCGGCGACGGGCCCACGCAAGCGGTGCGCTACTGGGGCGTGACGCAGAAGGATTATTACGACCGCGCCGACGTGTGGCCGCTCAACCCCAAGGGCGAGATTTTGGTCGTGCTGATGATGGAGGACACACGCGGCATCGAGAGCCTGCCGCAAATCCTCACGGAGGTGCCGGGCATCGGCGCCATCCTGATCGGCGAAGGCGACCTCTCGCAGGAACTGGGCTATCCGCGCCAATACGAACACCCGACCGTGCTCGAATGGATGGCGCGGGTGGTCAAGACCTGCAAGGAGCACAACGTGCCGGTCGGCCATCCTCACGTCGACGCCAACAACGTCGAGCGCATTCTCGGCGAGGGCTATCGTTTCCTGATGGCGGCGCCGGTGCGCAGCTACGCGCCGCTGGAGAAAGGCCTCAAGCTCGCCGGAAGGGCCTGACCGGGGATGTAGGGTGGGCTAAGGGCCGAAGGCCCGTGCCCACCAGCGGCGGTCAAACAAACGGTGAAATGTCATGATCGGGTCCACCTACGTGCGCCGCATGGCGCGCTACAATCGCTGGCAGAACGAAAACCTTTACGGCGTTGCCAACGCCCTGCCCCCGCAGGAGCGCGAGAAGGAACGCGGCGCCTTCTTCGGCTCCATCCACAAGACGCTCAGCCACCTGTTGTGGGCCGACCGCGTGTGGATGAGCCGATTTGCCGATGTGCCACGGCCGACGGTCGGAATTCCCGATTCCGTCACGCTCTACCCCGATTGGAACATTTTGTCCGCCGAGCGCGCCGGCTTCGATCAAACAATCATCGATTGGGCCGATGGCGTCGACGACGCTTGGCTCGCCGGCGATCAGACCTATTATTCCGGCGCCGCCAAGCGCGACCTGACCCGGCCGCGTTGGCTCATCGTCACGCATATGTTCAATCATCAGACCCATCATCGCGGCCAGGTCCATTGCATGCTCACCCAGGCGAGCGGCAAGCCGCATGACACCGACCTGCCGCTGGCGCCGGAGTCATAGGCGAGCGCGCCCCGCCCGCGCGTGACGCGATGACCCTGCTTTCCGCGCAGTCGCTCACCGTCACCCCCCACATCGGCGGCAACGCGACCCCGGTCATCCGCGATCTCGATTTCACGCTGGCGCCGGGAAAAATCCTCGGCCTGGTCGGCGAGTCCGGCGCCGGCAAATCCATGGTCGGGCGCACGATCGCGCAGCTGCTGCCGCCGGGCTTCGCGATCACGGCCGGCCGCCTCGACTTCGCCGGCGAGGACCTCGTGACCATGGCGGCCGAGCGCCGGCGCGCGCTCATCGGGCGCGACATCGCCTTCGTGCCGCAGGAGCCGCTCGCGGCGCTTAACCCGGTGCTCACGGTCGCGCAGCAGATGGACGAGCACCTCGCGCGCCTCGGCGTTGCGGCGCCGGCGCGCCGGCCCGAGGCCTTGCGCCTGCTCGATCTGGTGCACCTGCCGCAGCCGGCCGACGTGCTCGCGCGCTATCCGCATCAGCTCTCGGGCGGCATGTGCCAGCGCGTGCTCATCGCGCTCGCCTTCGCGAGCCGCCCGCGGCTCGTCGTCGCCGACGAGCCCACCACCGCCCTCGACGTGACGCTCCAAGCGCGCATCGTGCGGCTGATTGCGGAACTGCAGGTGCGCGACGGCACCGCGCTCATCTTCATCACCCACGACCTGCGGCTCGCCGCGCAAATCTGCGACGACGTGCTCGTGCTCTCCGCCGGCCGCGCCGTCGAGCGCGGACCGGCGCGGCAGGTCATGGTCGCACCGGCCCATCCTTATACCCAGAACCTCAAGCTCGCCGCTCCAACGATGGTTGGGCCGCCGGCCCCCTCGGCAGCGGCAGCGAGTACGCCGCTGATCGCGGTCGAGGGCCTAAGCAAACGGTTCGCCGCGCGCCGCCTGTTCGGGCGGGCGCCGGCGGTCACCGCGGTCGACGGCGTGAGCTTCGCGCTCGCCGCGAACGAGTTCGTCGGCGTCGTGGGCGAGAGCGGCAGCGGCAAGTCGACCCTCGCGCGCCTGATCGTCGGGCTCGAAGCGCCGAGCGCGGGCCGCATCGCGATCGGCGGACAGGACGTGACCGACGAGACGCCCGCCGCGCGGCGCGCGCGCATCGACACCGTGCAGCTCGTGTTCCAGGATCCGCGCTCCGCGCTCAACCCGCGCCGCCCGGTCGCGAGCATCGTGACCCAGCCGCTCGAGGCGCGCGGGCACGCGCGCCCGTCCGAGCGGCGCGAACGCGCGCAGGCGCTGCTCGCCGACATCGGGCTGCCGCCGGAGACCGCCGCGCGCTACCCCGCGCAGCTCTCGGGCGGCCAGCGCCAGCGCGTCAACATCGCGCGTGCGCTGTGCATCGCCCCCAAGGTGCTGATCGCCGACGAGATCGTCTCCGGCCTCCATGTCTCGGTGCAAGCGCAGCTCTTGAACCTGCTGCTGCGGTTGCGCGACGAGCACGGCTTCTCGATGCTGTTCATCTCCCACGACCTCGCGGTGGTGCGTTATCTGTGCGCGCGCGTGCTCGTCATGCTGCGCGGGAAGATCGTCGAACAGGGACCGACCGAGCAAATATTCGCCGCGCCCCGACACCCCTACACCCAGGCGCTTATCGCCGCCGTCCCGCCCGACGACCCGGCGGTGAAGTGGGAACCAGGAATCAGGGATCAGGCATCAGCCATCGAGGATCGGGGATTAACCTGAGTGAGTCTTAATTCCTGATACCTGATACCTGATACCTGATACCTGATACCTGACACCTGATGCCTGTTACCCGCTGTCGGTCACGTCCTCGTAGACGTCCATTTCCATCGGGCCCGGGAACACCGCGCGCCACGCCTGCATGTAGTTGCGCAGCATCGGGTCGCTCGCCACCTTCTGGCGGCTCGCCTCGAGCGCAGGGTCCATCCGATATTCGATGATCTGCACGAACTGCGCGGGGTCGTCGGCGTTGCGCATCAGGCGCACGCGCGCGCCCAGCGCTTCGAGCATCGGCAGCGCCGCCTTCATCAGCGGCAGGAGCTGCGCGGTGTCGGCGGTGGGCGCGCGGAACTTGACGTGGAGAAACCGCGTCACGCTGGTTGCGTCTGCCATGATGCTCTCTCTGTCTTTATCCCTCCCCTGAAAGGGGAGGGTGGACGCGCGCGAAGCGCGCGGCCGGGTGGGGTTCATACGCCGTGCAGCTCAGCATTCCCGCAGCCCCGCCGCGCGCAGCAGCGGCAGCACGCGGTCGATGAAATACGGCAGCTCGTTCCTGAAATTCACAAACGAGATGGTCGTTCCCGCGAAGCCGACCTCGTGCATGCGGATCATATCCTCGGCGATGTGGCGCGGCGTGCCGACCAGCGGATAGGTGCCGGCCCCGGCGGCAAAGCGCTTGCGGTGCAGCCGGTAGGCCTCGGCCTCGTGCGAGCCGGAGAATTTCTCCTTCTGGCCGGTATAGAAGTCGACGCTGGCGTGGTCCGCCATGGTCACCGCGTAGTGCTCGTAATAATCCTCGGCCTCGGCTTGGCTTTCGCGGCACACCACGTGGCAGGTGGTGTAAACGCCGATCGTGCGGCCCTCGCGCGCGGCGCGCGCCTTCATGTCGTCGATATGCGTGCGGCCGCCCTCGATCGTAACGAAGGTGGTGAACAAAAAATCCGCCGCCTTGGCGGCGAACTCGCGCCCGGGCGGCGAAAAGGCGGCGTTGAGCGTGACCGGGCGCGGCTGTTGCACCGGGCGCGGCTTTCCCGACACGTTCTTGAGGTCGTAGAAGCGGCCGTGGAAATCGAACGGCGCATCCTCACTGTAGATGCGTGACATGATGTCGAACCACTCGAGCCCCTGCGCGTAGCGGTCCTCGATCATCGGCAGGCCGAACAGCGCAAACTCCTCCGGGTTCCAGCCGCACACGATGTTGAGTCCGGCGCGCCCGTTCGCGGCGTGGTCGACCGTGGTCAGCGCCTTTGCCGCGTAGACCGGATGCACCATCGGCACGTGCACGGTGGAGAACAGCGCGATCTTCTCGGTGACGCCGGCAAGCGCCGCCGCGAAGGTAAAGGTCTCGTAGCACCATTCGCGGCTGTTGAGCTCGCCGCCGAACCCCTTCCAGCGCGCGATCGGCAGGAAGAACTCGATGCCGGCGCGGTCGGCCATCTGCGCGACCTCGACGATCTCGCTCCAGTGCGCCGGCCAGCGCTCGGGCACGCGGGTGAGCGCAAGGCCGCCGTCGGAATTGGCCGAGAACACCCCGAGCTTGAACTTGTTCGGTCCGCGCATCGGGTGCGGCACAGCCATTCGCGCTCTCCTTGGCACCAGTGCCGCGGTATATGACAATCGCCGCACTGGAAACAGGGAGCGACCCGCACGCTCGGCGCTGAAGCTTTGCGGCGCGCGGGCCGCACGCGCCTCCCTCTCCCCGCTTGAGGGGAGAGGGTCGGGGTGAGGGGGATTCTCACTTAGCATGAGCATGCCGACAGTCCCCCTCACCCGGCCGCTTCCCGGCCGGCCTCTCCCCGCAAGCGGGGAGAGGTGAAGATGCGCCTCCCCTACGACGACGTCGCGCTCGCGGTGCCGGTCACGGTGCCGTACGTGCGTTATTCGATCCGCGGCGCCCATTGGTTCCTCGCACGCGCGCTTGCCGAGCTGATCAAAACCTCGGGGCTGCGCAAGGAGGATATCGACGGCCTCACGGTCTCGAGCTTTACGCTCGCGCCCGACACCGCCGTCGGGCTCACGCAGCAGCTCGGGCTCTCGCCACGCTGGCTCGACCATATCCCCATGGGCGGGGCGAGTGGCATCGTGGCGCTGCGCCGCGCCGCGCGCGCGGTGCAGAGCGGCGACGCCAACGTTATCGCCTGCCTTGCGGGCGACACCAACCACGTGGATTCGTTTCGGCGCAGTCTGGAAAACTTCAGCCAGTTCGCGCAGGACGCCACTTATCCGTACGGCGCCGGCGGGCCCAACATGGTGTTCGCGCTCATCACCGCGCATTACATGCGGGCTCACGGCGCGACGCCGGAGGATTTCGGCAAGCTATGCGTCGCGCAGCGCAACAGCGCGCGCGCGTTCCCTCACGCGCTGCTCAAGGCACCGCTCACGCTGGAGCAGTATCTCGGCGCGCGCATGATCGCCGATCCGCTGCGGCTTTACGATTGCGTCATGCCGTGTGCCGGCGCCGAGGCGTTCCTGGTGATGCGCGCCGATCTCGCGCGCCGGCACGGGCTCAGGTTCGCGCGGGTGCTCGGCACGATCGAGCGCCACAACGCCTTTGCGCACGATCCGATCGCGCTGCGTGGCGGCTGGCTCGTCGACCGCGACGAGCTTTACGCCCAGGCCGGCGCCGGCCCGGACGAGGTGAGTTTCATCCAGACCTACGACGACTATCCGGTGATGACCATGCTGCAGTTCGAGGGCCTCGGCCTGTGCTGCGAAGGCGAGGCGCCGGGCTTCGTGCGGGGGAACACGTTCACTGCCGAAGGGACTTGTCCGCTCAACATCTCGGGCGGCCAGCTCTCCTGCGGCCAGGCCGGCGCCGGCGGCGGTTTCCTCGGCTTGGTCGAAGCGATCCGCCAGCTCACCGGCCGGACGCTCGGCGCCCGCGTCCCCGACGCGCGCCTCGGCCTCGTCGCCGGCTACGGCATGGTCACCTACGACCGCGGCATCTGCAGCGGCGCGGCGGTGATGGGTGCGTAGGGTGGAATAGCACTCGAAGATCTCAGAATAGCGGGAAAGCCGTGCGACACGCTGCTCCCTCCCCCGCTTGCGGCCCGCTTGCGGGGAGGGAGCACCGTGCTGCACAACCGAGCGAGCCTAATCCGCCTACAGCGCCGCCGCGCGCTTCGGTGCGCGTTGAGGTACCGGCTCCGTGCGCAGCACGTCCATCAGCCGACGCACGGACGCGAGGTCCTCCAGCCGATCGATCCAATGCACCACCTCGTCGATCGCCGACGCGGAAATCCTCTCCGGCGCATAGGTGCGCAGCTTGTCGACGATCTGCGCGCGCGACAAAGGATTCTCCGGCGAGCCGCGGGGGTGTTCGCAGCGCGCGGAGAGATTGGAACCGTCGGTTAGCTCGACCTCGGCGGTCGCCTGCACGCCGGTGAGCGCCGGGTCGGCCGCGATCTCGACCTGCTCGGCAGCGGCGCGTTTCAACACCGGGTCGTCGTAACGCGATGGCTCGAACTGCGCCAAGGTGAGCGCGCGGTCGTGCAGGATCACGGCCGCGGTGTAGTGCGCCGAGATCAGCGCCTCGAACTTGCCCTGGTAGCGGGCAAGCCCGCCATGCAGGTCGAACGCCGGGCGGGCAAGCCCGATGCGCAATTTCTTGACCCGCGCCGGATCGATGCGCTGCCGTTGCACCAAATCGAACAGCGCCGTGTTCATGCCCTGGATCGACGTTGCCGAGGGCCAAGCCCGCAGCGCGATCTGTTCCAGTTCCCAGCGGGTGCCGAGATCGGCGGTGGCAAGCTGCGGCTTGCCGCCGTCCGCATAGGCGTTGAACAGGCCGCCGTCCTTGGCGGTGAGGAACTCGCGCGTGGCGACGAATTTCTGCTCGGCGAGCAGCGCGGCGATGAGGCCGGAAAGCGCGCCGCGGCACTGGTGGAACTTCACCGTGGGCGTGCCCCAGGCCGCGTAGGTGCCGGCCGCCTGGCTGCCGGCAAGCCCGAACGCGCGCGCCATCGTGTCGGCATCGAAGCCGCGCAGGCGGCCGACCGCGGCCGCGGCGCCGAACGGGCCGAGCACGCCCGGCCCATGCCAGCCGCGCGCCCGCGCCGCCGGCCAGTCCAGGCCGAGCCCGATGCGCGTCATCACCTCGCAGCCGGCGGCGAGCGCAACGAGGAGATCGCGGCCGGAAAGTCCGTCGCGCTCGGCGATCGCGAGCGCGGGCGGCACTACCTCCGGGGTGATGTGGGTGAGCGTCGCGCGGTGCACGTCGCACATGGTCACGGCCGTGACGAGATAGCCGTTGAGCAGGCTCGCGCCGGCGAGCGAGAGCCGGCCGCCGCCGATCACGCTCGTCTCTTCCGATTGCGCCAGCGCCGCAGCGAGCGCCTCGACCTGCGCGGTCTCCTCGCCCTTGTGCCCGGCGAGCGCGCAGGCGAGCGCATCGAGCAAAAGATTCTTGGCGTGCTCGCGCGCGGCGGCCGGAATGGCGTCGTAGGTCAGTTCGGCGGCAAAGCGGGCGAGGACCTGGGTGGGTTCGGACATGGGATTTCCTCAGCGGATCATGAGCGCGGCAACGGCGGCGACGCGCTACCATACCCCACGCGCGAGCCAATCCAAGCCGGCCGCAAAGTCGTCGTCGGCCGGCCGCAATATCGGCCCTGCGCGAGCACACCATGCAACACAACAATCAGGGAGGAAACAAATGCACAGGCGCGCATTCCTGACCGCGACCGCCGCCGCAGCAACGGCCGCAACCCTCAAATCGGCGCAGGCGGTCACCGAGCGCCCGTTCGGGGAAACCGGCGTTCCGCTCGAGCCCACCCGCCCGCTCCCGCTCGGTCCCCTGCCTGGTTCGCGTTATCCCGATCCGCACATCGAATCCCTCGACAAGCGGTTCAAGGGCAGCGCCGGCACCGGCGCAGTCGAGCGCATCGCCACCGGGTTCCGCTGGGCCGAGGGGCCGGTGTATTTCCCGGCCGGCCGCTTTCTCCTGTTCAGCGACATTCCCAACAACCGCATCATGCGGCTCACCGAGGACGACAATCACTTGAGCGTGTTCCGCCAGCCCTCGATGAACGCGAACGGCAACACCATCGACCGCGAGGGGCGGCTTATCACCTGCGAGCACGGCGGCCGCCGCGTCACCCGCACCGAGCTCGACGGCTCGATCACGGTCATCGCCGACAAATACAACGGCAAGAAGCTCAACGCCCCGAACGACGTCGCGGTCGCGTCGAACGGCACGATCTGGTTCACCGATCCGGGCTACGGCATCAAGGGCGACTACGAGGGCCTGATGGAGCCGTTCGAGCAGGAGAAGCGCAACGTGTTCCGGGTCGATCCGAAGAGCGGCGACATCAAGGTCGTGGTCGACGACTTCGTCATGCCCAACGGCATCGCCTTCTCGCCCGACGAGAAGAAGCTCTACGTCATCGACACCGGCCTGACCGAGGGGCCCGACAACCCGGCGCACATCCGCGTGTTCGACGTCGACATCGACGCCGGCACCGTGGCGAACGGGAAAGTCTTTGCCGATAATTTCCGTCCCGGCTTCACCGACGGCATGCGCTGCGACACCGACGGCAACGTGTGGTGCTCGATGGGCTGGGCCGACCCGAAGGAGGACGGCGTGCGCTGCTACGCCCCGGACGGCACCCTGATCGGCAAGATCCACGTGCCGGAGACCGTCGCCAATCTCACCTTCGGCGGCATGCGGCGCAATCGGCTCTACATCTGCGGCTCGACCTCGCTCTATGCCTGCTACACCAGCGCGCGCGGGGCCTTGAAGCCGTGATGCTGTAATCCTCCCCTGAAAGGGGAGGGTGCCGAGCGAAGCGAGGCGGGTGGGGTGAGCAAATAAACACCCCCACCCGGAGCGCTACGCGCGCCACCCTCCCCCCACGGGGGAGGGATTTTACTTCGCCATCTGTTCCGCCTCGAGGCGGCGGATCACTTCCTCGAGCGCAGTGCGCTCGCGCGTGACCTCGGCGTCCGAGAGCTTGGGGTCGAGGTTGCCGAGGTAATGAGGGAAGCCGACGCGCGCGCTCTCGTAGAGCTGACGCCGCGCCTCAGCGGTGTTCGGCGCGAGCGTCGCAACGACGCTCGCCAGCAGGGGATAATAGTTCGTCATACGTTTGTCCTAACCGGCGACCCGGCGGATTTTACGGCGCAAAGGGCGCGAAAATGTGCGCGGAGAGAGCTACTTCTTTTCCTCGCGCTCGAGCAGCGGCGCAATCGAGGGCGCGCCGCCGGCGCCGAGCACGTCTTCGCGCGCCGCATTGAGCTTCTCGGAGACGCGCTTGGACATGGCGGTAAATTCCTCGATGCGCGCGGCGATGGCGCCGCCGTGCTTGCGCAGCAGTTCGGCGAGCGCCTGCGTCTCGGCGGCGATCGAGTTCGCGACCTGCAGCACCGCCTCGCCGGTCGCCTGGATGTCCGCCGCCGTGCTGTCGCACGCCTGAGCCAGGCGGTCGGCGTCGCTGATGGTCTCGGTGCGATGTTCTGCGTCGTCGCTCCGATGGTCTTCGCTGGAAGTTGGAACCGTTTCGAGCGCGGCGGGCTCGACGTCGTGATGGCGGGGCACGTGGAGCGCCTCGGCCATGGATTCCTCGATGCTCGACTTGAGCTCGTCGAGGCTTCGCGGAGTTCGTGCCATCGCTTCCTCCTGCAAGGGTTTTACTAGCAGGCACAAGTACATGCGTTCGATGCCGAAGCTGAACCAGTTCGTTAACTTATGGTTAATAAGTAAGGTCCGCGAACCTGACGTCCACCAAACCTTCGCCTGTTTTTGTCGCGGATTGGGCCGCAAATCCGCCCTTGGAGCCGCCTATCCAGGCCGGTGGGGACAGAACCAATGCAGATTCGCTCAACCGCGGCGGCGATCGCGGCCTTGCTGCTCGCCAATTGCAGCGGCCCACCGGGCACGCGGGCGCCGCTCCCGACCAGCCATTACCGCGCGCCGGCCGAGGCGCGCAGCGAGGCCGCTTCACTCGCCCACCGAACCACCGCGAGCCAAGACGGCTCCGTCGGAGTCGCGAGCTACTACGGCGCGGCGGGGCTCACGGCGGCGCACCGGAGCTTGCCGCTCGGCACGCGCGTGCGCGTCACCAACACCGCGAACGGCCGTTCGGTGGTCGTGCGCATTTCCGACCGCGGCCCCTTCGTCCGCGGCCGCTCGATCGACCTCTCCCATTCCGCCGCGCAGGCGGTCGGCATGACCGAGACCGGCGTCGCCAAGGTGCGCATGGAAGTGCTGCAGTAAGCTGCAACCTAAGCCGCTCGCGCCGAGCCCAATCCGCTTGCCGCACACGCGAGAAACGCCCGCAACGCGCTCGAGGCGAAAGCGCCGCGCCGGCGGATGAACACCGTGTCCACGACCGCATCGGTCCGCGGCAATCTGTGCACGCTGACGCGCCCGGCCTCGAACACGGTGCCGATGAGCGCCCGCGGCAGCAGCGTTATTCCCAGCCCGGCGCCGACACAGCCGACGATCGCTTCGAGCGTTCCGAACTCCAGTTGCCGCTCGACCACGATGCCGCGGCGCGCGAGCAGCGTTTCAAGCTTTTGTCGGTAAGAGCAACCGGCGCGCAGCACCACGGTTCGCACGATGCCGGCCTTGAAGACCGCGTTCAGGGACGAGACGTTCGTGGCCGCCAAAAGCACGAGCTCCTCGCGAAAAATCACCTGCTCTTCAAGCGCGGGATGGGTCGCGGGGCCACATACAAAAGCTCCATCGAGTTGCTGCTCCGCGACCGCCGCGATCAACTCGCGCGTCGTGCCGGTATGGAGCGTCAGATCGACTTCCGAGTTCTCCGCCGCGTAGCGCGACAATAGTGGGGTCAGGCGCAGCGCGGCCGTCGTTTCAAGCGATCCGATCGCGAGCGCACCGCGCGGGATGCCGTCGTCTCGCGCCGCACGCTTCGCATCCGACAAGAGCCTGACTGCCTGGTCCGCGTAAGGCAGCAGACGCCGTCCCGCCGGCGTTAACGAGACGCCGCGGCTATGTCGGTCGAACAGCGCGCGGCCGATGTCCGTCTCCAAGGCTTTGATGCGTGCCGTCACATTGGACTGCACGGTATTGAGTTCGGCGGCGGCGCGCTTCATGCCGCCGCACCGGGCCACGGTTTGGAAGATTTTCAGATCGCCGACGTCCATGGCGGAACATATCTCGAAAACAGATCGATCGTATCATAAGTAATCGCTTTTTACAATCGCCGGAGAGCCCTACATCACGCTCATGCGCGAGCAATCCGATGCGGCAATCGACGCCGTTCATCGCCGGGAAGCCATCCTCGTCGCGTTCGCCGGGTCGATCGCGCTCGCGGCTGCGCTTGGCATCGGGCGGTTCGTCTACACCCCGATCCTGCCGCCGATGGTCGCGGCGCTCGGGTTCACCAAATCCACGGCCGGTGCGATCGCATCGGCCAATTTTCTCGGCTATCTCATCGGCGCCCTCCTCGTGGCGTCGCCAATCTTGCGCGGCTCACGACGCGCCTGGCTCCTCGGCGCCCTTGTCATGAGCGCAATGACGACCGGCGCCATGGGCCTCACCAACAGTCTCAAGCTCTTTGTCTTGCTGCGATTTGTTGGAGGCGCCGCCAGCGCCTTTGTTCTTGTGCTGGCGTCGGCCTTGGTGTTGGAACGGCTCGCCGAAGCCGGGCGCGCCGGATTGTCGGCGCTGTGCTTTGCCGGAGTCGGCATCGGCATTGCCGTTTCCGCAATGCTCGTCGCCGCGATGCTGCGGGCCGGGCACGATTGGCAGTCGCTTTGGCTCGCGAGTGGCGCATTGTCGCTCGCCGCCGCAATTGCAGTCGGCCTCCTGCTGCGACCCCATTCGGCGCCGGCGCGGCGCGACCAACAGAAAAAACGGTCGGCCGGTCGCAACTTGATCCGCCTCATTGCGGCATACGGGCTCTTCGGGTTCGGCTATGTCATTACCGCGACCTTTCTCGTCGCGATCGTGCGCGCTACGCCGGCCATCCGATCGCTGGAGCCGACTATCTGGTTCGTGTTTGGGCTTGCAGCAGCACCGTCGGTAGCATTGTGGACGCGCATCGCGACAGGACTGGGCGCTTCACGGGCGTTCGCGCTGGCATGCCTCGTCGAAGCGATCGGCGTGGCGGCGAGCGTCGCATGGCAAACCAAGCCTGGCATTTTTCTTTCGGCCGTCTTGGTGGGCGGGACATTCATGGGGCTGACGGCCCTCGGCTTGATGCATGCCCGGACGCTGGCGGCCGGCGACCCGCGCCGCGTCTTCGCCTGGATGACCGGGGCTTTCGGCGCCGGCCAAATCATCGGCCCGGCCTTCGCCGGCGTGCTGTCGGACCGGCTCGGCAGCTTCACGGTGCCGTCGACCGCGGCGGTGATCGCCTTGATCGGGGCGGCCCTCCTCGCGCGCAGATGATCGAAGCGCGATGGCAGGTGAGGCTCGCGTGATAGTCTTGCGGCGAGCAAGACCTGCAATGACAACGTTTCCCCGCAAACCCAAGCATCCGCTGCGACGGTTCCCTTCGCCGACGCTGCCGCCTTTCGCGCGCAGTCGCGTCGCGCTCGGGCTCACGGCGTTCGCGGCGCAGGGGCGCCTGGCGCTCCAGGTCTGCCGCGACTGCGCCAGCGTGCAATACCCGCCGCAGGAAGCGTGCCGGACCTGCCTGTCGGCGCGGCTCGAGTGGCGGCCGCAGGACGGCGCGGGCGAACTCGTCAGCGACACGGTGCTGCGGCACTCGAACGAGCTTTACTTCCGCGCCCGAGTGCCACTGCGCCTCGGCAGCGTGCGGCTCGACGCCGGGCCGACGGCGATCGCCTTCGTGCACGCCGCCTGCCCGGCGCCGCCTGCGCGCGTGCGCCTCATCGCCGCGCTCGACCGGGGCGGAGCGGCGGTGCTCGCGGCCTTGCCCTTCGACGAGGTGACCATGGCGGACGACCGCGTGCTGCGCGAGCTGACCAACGATCCGGCCGACCGCAAAATCCTGATCACCGACGGCCGCGCCGCGGTGGCGGCGCCGCTGGCGCGGGGGCTCGTCGCGGCCGGGGCGGAGCTGGTCTACGTCGGGATGCCGGAGCCGTGGCCCCCGGCCGCAGTCGCGGACTTTGCGCAGATCCCGCAGGTCCTGCTCCGGCCGCTCGACCTCACTGACAACGAGTCGGTCGCCGACCTCGCCGCCGAGATCGCCGGCAAGGTCGATATTCTCATCAACACGGCCGGACACCACCGGCCCCACGGGGTCCTTGATCGTGGCATCGAGACCGCGCGCGCCGAGATGGAGTTGAACTACTTCGGCCTGCTGCGCCTCGCGCACAGTTTCGCCCCGGCGCTGCGCGCCCGCGCGGCCGATGGCGCCGCCGCCTGGGTCAACCTGCTGTCGATCTTCGCGCTGACGAGCTTTCCGCTGCACGGCACCTTCTCGGCCTCGCAGGCGGCCGCCCATTCGCTGGCGCAGTCCCTGCGTACCGAACTGCGCAGCGCCGGCCTGCGCGTCGTCAACGTCTATCCCGGGCCGATCGAGGAGCCGTGGAACGACGCGTTGCCGCCGCCCAAGCTCGCGCCCGCGGCGCTTGCCGCCGCCGTCATTACCGCGCTGCGCGACGGGGTCGAGGACGTCTACCCCGGCGAGGTGGCGCAGGATTGGCTCGCGCGCTGGCGCGATAACCCGAAAGCCCTGGAGCGCGAGGCGGCCGCGATTGCCTAGAGCGTGATCCCGAAAAGTGGATACCGGTTTTCGGAAAAGATCATACTCCAACAATAAGTTAGAGCGGGATGACGATTCGAAGAAAAGTCATCACGCCCTAAGCGGAGAATGTGGCGCCTGCGACATGCCGCCACACCCTCTAGAATATCAATGTTATGATATATATTCTCTTAGGAGTGATGCTGCAAAGGCCAGGACCAAGCAGGATTCGCGCGATGAATAGCGGACAAAAGTCACCTCTTTTCTGCTGCAATGCAACGGAAGAGGCGGGAGCGATTGTAAACAACAATGAAAATACAATAGCGCATCAATGACGGCAATGCGGAAGAGCACGGCAAGGCGTGAGCGGAGCGGATTGGAATCATTGGAGAAACGGAGGCGAGCGGCAAATGGTGCATTGCAGCAGGAACAATGGATGAGGCGAAAATAACAAGGACCGGAACAATCAAATATCAATGCGGAACAATAGGGTCGGGAACTTTCCTCGGAACGTGAGCGGGGTCGTAGCGGCCGCCCCGCATTCCGCGGCGCTTCCCATGCGGGCTACGGCTTGCAGATCGTTGCTGATTTTGCCCGGCGGGCCGCGCTTGGCCTAAGTTGGCCCCTTCAATGGCCGGATCGGAGTTGACCATGCCCACCGACGTCCTGATTCGGCTTGCCGAAGCGCTCGCGAGCGGCGCGGTGCGCGTCGTCGACCTGACCCAAACGCTCCAGTCCTCGACCCCGGTCATTCAGTTGCCGCCGCAGTTCGGCGCCTCAAACCCCTTCCGCATCGAGGAGATTTCCCACTACGACGAGCGCGGGCCCGGCTGGTACTGGAACAACATTTCGCTCGGCGAGCACACAGGCACCCACTTCGACGCGCCGATCCACTGGGTGACCGGCAAGGACTACCGCGACGGCTACACCGATACGATCCCGGCGGGCCGCTTCGTTGCGCCCGCCTGCGTGATCGATTGCTCGAAGGAAGCCGCGGCGGACGAAAAATTCCTGCTCGAGCCCGCACACATGAAGGCGTGGGAGGAGAAGCACGGGCGCATCCCGACGGGCGCGTGGGTGCTCATGCGCACCGATTGGTCGAAGCGCACCACGCCCCACGCCTTCCTCAACATGAAGGAGGACGGCCCGCACGTGCCCGGCCCGAGCGCGGCCGCGATTCGGTTCCTGGTCGAGGAGCGCGACGTAAACGGCTGGGGCGTCGAGGCGGTCGGCACCGACGCCGGCATGGCGTTCGGCTTCGAGCCGGCGTTCCCGGCGCACCACCTCATGCATGGCGCGAAGAAGCTCGGCCTCGCCAGCCTGACCAATCTCGACCAGCTGCCGCCGACCGGCGCGGTGCTGATCACGCCGCCGCTCAAGATCAAGAACGGCTCGGGTAGTCCGCTGCGCGTCCTGGCGCTCGTCGCCGGGTGAACGTGCTAAAGTGACGGATTAAGGCGAGGCCGAGACGAATAGAAAGGCAACCGCCATGGCGGAACGTTCCTTCAAGGAAGAAGTCAAGAAGCTGCGGCTCGGCGCCGGCGAGGAGTTCCACGGCGAGGCGATCCTGGCCGTGACCAAGGCGCTGCTGCAGTCGGGCGTTTCCTACGTGGCCGGCTACCAGGGCGCGCCGATCTCGCACCTGATGGACGTGCTCGCCGACGCCAACGACATCCTCGAGGACCTCGGCATTCGCTTCGAGAACAGCGCGAGCGAGGCAACCGCGGCGGCGACGCTCGCGGCCTCGGTCAATTATCCGCTGCGCGGCGCGGTGACGTTCAAGTCGCCGGTCGGCACCAACGTCGCCTCCGACGCGCTCGCCAACCTCTCCTCCGGCGGCGTCACCGGCGGCGCGCTCATCGTCATCGGCGAGGACTACGGCGAAGGCTCCTCGATCATGCAGGAGCGCACCCACGCCTTCGCGATGAAATCGCAGCTCTGGCTGGTCGACCCGCGGCCGAACCTGCCGACCGTCGTCGACATGGTGGAGAAGGCGTTCCAGCTCTCGGAAGCCTCGCACACGCCGGTGATGCTCGAATTGCGCATCCGCGCCTGCCACGTCTACGGCCACTTCGCCGCCAAGGACAACGTCAAGCCGGCGTTCGGCATCAAGGACGCGCTCGAGCGGCCCAACCGCGACACCAACCGCATCGCGCTGCCGCCCGCGACCTACATGCACGAGAAGGAGAAGATCGAGCAGCGCTGGCCGGCTGCCGTGCGCTTCATCGCCGAGAACAAGCTCAACGAGTTCTTCGCCGAGGACGCCTCCGACATCGGCATCGTCGTGCAGGGCGGGCTTTACAACAACAGCCTGCGGGCGATGGAAATCCTCGGCCTTGCCGATACGTTCGGGGAAAGCCGCATCCCGCTCTACGTGCTCAACGTCACCTATCCGCTCATCGACGCCGATTTCGTGCGCTTCTGCGCCGGCAAGAAGGCGATCCTCGTCATCGAGGAAGGCCAGCCCGACTTCATCGAGCAGGCGGTCAACACCATCCTGCGCCGCGCCGACCTCAAGGCGAAGGTCGACGGCAAGAACTGTCTGCCCATGGCGGGCGAATACACCGGCGGCGTGCTGCGCGACGGCATCCGCAAGTTCGTAGCAACTCACCGGCCCGACCTGCTCGCCGGCGAAAACGGCACGGTCGTGAAGCTGCGCGCGGGCGAAGACGACAAAACGCGCCTGCAGGCGGCGCTGAAGATCCTGGGCGAGCATGTGCACGGCCGCCCGCCCTCGTTCTGCACCGGTTGCCCGGAGCGGCCGATCTTCGCCGCCATGAAGCTCGTCGAGCGCGACCTCGGGCAGCACCACGTGAGCTGCGACATCGGCTGCCACCTGTTCTCGATCCTGCCCCCGTTCAACATCGGCAACACGACCATGGGCTACGGGCTCGGCGCGGCCGGCGCCTCGGCGTTCAACATGAAGGCCGACAAGCGCGCGATCGCGGTGATGGGCGACGGCGGGTTCTGGCACAACGGCCTTGCCAGCAGCATCGGCAACGCCGTGTTCAACAAGAGCGACAACGTCGTGATCGTGGTCGACAACGGCTATTCCGCCGCGACCGGCGGCCAGGACATCCCGTCCTCGTTTGCCGACAATCCGATCCGTTCCACGAAAAATTCGATCGAGCGGGCGGTGCGCGGGGTCGGGGTCGAATGGGTGCGCACGCTCACCCATACCTACGACGTCGCCAAGATGCGTGACACGCTCAAAGAGGCGCTCACCACCGCGGTGAAAGGCCCGAAGGTGATCGTGGCGCAGTCGGAATGCATGCTCAACAAGCAACGCCGGGTGCGCCCGCTCATGAACAAAGCGATCAAGGCGGGCGAGCGCGTGGTGCGCGAGCGCTTCGGCGTCGATCCCGACACCTGCACGGGCGATCACTCCTGCATCCGGCTTTCCGGCTGCCCCTCGCTGACGATCGCGCCCAACCCCGACCCGCTGCGCAAGGATCCGGTCACCAAGGTGATCAACTCGTGCGTCGGCTGCGGCCTGTGCGGCGAGGTCTCGCACGCGGCGGTGCTGTGCCCCTCGTTCTACCGCGCCTCGATCATCAATAACCCCTCGCTTTGGGACCGCGCGCTGGCGCGGCTGCGCGCGTCCGTGATCGGCATGCTGCAGCGGCGCCTCGACCGCCGCGCGCTTGCGGCATGAGGAGAAAACCGTGAGCGCCGCGCCGAGCAACGTGCGTCCGATCAAGATTGCGATTCTCGCCATGGGCGGGGAAGGCGGCGGCGTGCTTGCCGACTGGATCATCGACGTGGCCGAGCATGCCGACTATCTGGCGCAGACCACCTCGGTGCCGGGCGTCGCCCAGCGCACCGGCGCCACCATCTATTACCTCGAGCTGTTCCCGCGCGCGGTGGCGCGCGCCCGCGGCAAGGATCCGGTGCTCGCGCTCGTGCCGGTGCCGGGCGACGTCGACGTCGTCATCGCGTCCGAGCTGATGGAAGCGGGGCGCGCGGTGCAGCGCGGCTTCGTCACACCCGACTGCACGACGCTGATCGCCTCGACCCACCGGGTCTATTCCATGACCGAGCGCATCGCGCTCGCCGACGGCCGTGTCGATGCGGAAAGTTTGCGCGAAGCTTGCGGCCTCGCCGCCAAGCGCCTGATCGCCTTCGACATGGCGGGGCTCGCCGAGGCGAGCGGCAGCGTGATCAGCGCGGTGCTGTTCGGGGCGCTCGCCGGCGCCGGCCTCCTGCCGTTCCCGCGCGCCGCCTTCGAGGCGGCGATCGAGCGCGGCGGCGTCGGTGTGGCGGCGAGCCTTTCTGCGTTCCGCGCCGGCTTCGAAGCCGCGGCGGCCGGAAAGACCGACGCGCCGAGCGCCACGGCGCCGGCCGCGGGTTCTGCCGCCACGCCAAGGCCGACCGCGCTCACCGCGCTTCTCGACGAGGCCGCCACCGCCTATCCGCAGATCGCCGACATCGTGCGCGTCGGCGTCGCGCGCCTCGCCGACTATCAGGACATCGGTTACGCCGGCCGCTACCTCGCGCGGCTCGCCTCGGTCGCGCCGCTCGCGCGCGAACGCGACGGCGAACGCCTGCTGGCCGAAACCGCGCGCCAGCTCGCACTCGGCATGACCTATGAGGACACGATCCGGGTCGCGGAACTCAAAATCCGCGCGTCGCGGTTTGCCCGCGTGCGCGACGAGGTGCGGTTGAACGACGGACAGTTGCTGCAGATCGCCGAGTTCATGCACCCGCGCGTGCAGGAAATCGCCGACACGCTGCCGGCCGGGTTCGGGCGCTGGCTGCTTGCCACGGGCTGGGCCCGCCACCTCGTCGAGCGCTTCACCAAATCCGGCAAGGTGGTCAAGACCACGAGCGTGCGCGGCTTCCTGCTGCTTTATCTGGTGGCTTCGCTCAAACCCCTGCGGCCGCGTTCGCTGCGCTTCGCCGCGGAGCAGTCGGCGATCGACCAGTGGCTCGGCGTGGTGCGCGAGACCGCGAAGAGCGACGTCGCCCTCGCCGCCGAAGTCGCCGAGGCGCGCAACCTCGTGCGCGGCTACGGCGACACCCACGAGCGCGGGCGCGAGCGCTTCGCTGCGCTCATGAGCGTGCTGCCGCAGGTGACGAGCCTGCCCGAGCCGGCCGCGCGCTTTGCCGCGCTGCGCAAGGCCGCGCAAGCCGACGAGAGCGGGGCCGAACTCACCCGCGCCATCGCCGCGCTCCCCAAGCTGTCGCAGGCGGCGGAGTAGCTGCGTTTATGCGCAGTGTTTCGATCTTGTCTGCTGCCCTCGCGATCGCGATGTTTGGCAACCCGATGTGTCCCGCCGCGGCCGAGACGATCACGCTCAAGTTCAGCCACTTCCTCGGTCCCGCCAGTTTCTTTCAGACCGACGTGGTCGAGCCGTGGGCGAAGGAACTGGAGGCCAAGACCAGCGGCGAGGTGAAGGTCGAAATCTTCAACGCCGCTTCGCCGCTCGGAAAGCCGACCGAGCAGGCCAATCAGGTCAAGAGCGGAACGGTGGACATTGCGCTCGGCTTGCGCGGGGCCGAGGGCGACAAATTTCCCGGCTCTTCGATCATCGAGCTGCCGTTTCTGGTGCCGAACGCGCTCGCCGGCTCGCGCACGCTGTGGGGCCTCTATGCCGACGGCACGCTCGCCGACGAGTACAAGGATTACAAGGTGCTGGCGCTGTTCGTGCACAACCCCGGCCTGATCCATACGGCGACGAAACGCGTCGTGAACCTCGCGGATCTCAAAGGCCTGCGGCTGCGCGTACCAAACAAAACCGTTGCGGCCTCGCTCGAACACGTCGGCGCGGTTCCGGTGGTGCTGCAGGTCAACGAAGTGATGGACGCGGTCAAGAGCGGCCAGATCGACGGCATCGTCACCAACTGGGGCAATCCGCTCCAGGGCTTCAACGATTTCATGAAATTCCATACCGACACGCGGCTCTACACGGCGGCCTTCTTCATCGTAATGAACCGCGAGAAGTATCAGAACCTCCCGACCGAGTTACGCCGCGCGATCGATGAACTATCGGGCGAAGTTTGGTCGGCGAAGTTCGGCCCGCTGTGGGACAAATGGGATCAGCCGGTGCACCACGGCGCGAGCGGGCCGGGCCACGAGATCATCGTGCCGGATGCCGCGACCATAGCCGCATGGCGCGACGGCTTGCGCCCGGTCAGCGAGCGCTATCTCGCCGACCTCGCCGCGCATGGCTTCCCCAACGCGCGCGCGGCGTACGAGAAGCTCCCCACGACGCTGCGGCAGTGAGCCGGTTTGCCTTCATGCGTCATATCGGGCCAGTTCCTGCTCGACGACGAGGCGAAGCGGCGGCAAGGCAAGTTGCACGGTGTCCCATACATAGTGCGCGGCCACGTCTTCGTAGTCATGTCGATAAACGTTACCCGCCCCCGCCATTTGCCGCCACGCGATGGAAGGGTGTCGCGCCTTCAGGTCAGGTGGCAAGCGGCGTGACGCCTCGGAGATCACTTCCAGGCAGCGGATCACGGCATAGGCAGTGCGTACATCCGCGGTGAACGACGCCCGATCATATCCCGCAACGAAATTGGCTGCCAAATCGATGTGGTAGATGTCGGGTAATGTGTTTGCAGTTGCGTCAAAAGGCATAGATGGCATCGGCCGTCACGGCAGGGCGTATATGCGGCTTGAGCGCCTCGCGACTGACGACGTCCACTGCTCCTTCGAACAGTCCCGCAATATATTCTTTTAGGCCTACATAGTCGAAAACAGTCACATGGGCGTCCGGCTCGATCTCGATGATGATGTCGAGATCGCTGTCCGGTCGGTTCTTGCCGCGCGAGACCGAGCCAAAGACACCCGCGTGACGGATTCCGCGTGCACGCAAGTCGGCCTCGTAGCGGCGTAAAGTAGCAACGGCGTCTTGAGCGTTCATCCTTAGCTTATAGCACGCTTGGCTTGACAGCGGGAACTCCGTCCATCTTGCGCAGCTCCGCATACAGCGCCGTCATCGTGCGGATCACCGCCTCCTCGGTGAAGCGCTCGCGGAAACGCGCGTTGGCGGCCGCGCCCAGGCGTGCCCGCAAGTCAGCGTCGCCCGCGAGCCGCACCAGCGCCCGCGCGGCAGCATCGATATCGCCGCGCGGCACCAGCAGGCCCTCGACGCCGTCGCGCACCACTTCGCGGCAGCCGGTCACGTCGGACGCGATGATCGGCCGGCCGGCGGCCGCCGCCTCCACCAGCGCCTTGGGCAGGCCCTCGCGGTAGGACAGCAGCATGGCGATGTGGTTCTCGCGCCAGACGCGCGCGACGTCGTCGCTCGCGCCGTGCCACACGATGCCCGGTTCGACCGCCCAGCGCCGCAACTGCTCCTCGGAATACGAGCGCCGGTTGGACGGATCGGGCGCGCCGTAAAGATGAAGCTCGACTGCCGCGCCTTGCGCGCGCGCGCGCCGCGCCGCCTCGACCGTCTCGGCAATACCCTTGAGGAGAAGCATGCGCGCCACTACGGCGACCCGCACCGGGGGCGGCGGCGGCTCGGGACTGGCGGGAAATTGCGCCGGATCGACCCCTGCCCCGCCCACGATGGTGACGTCGGCGCCGGCCGGATCGAGCCCGAACGCGCGGGGATCCTCGGGGTTCTCGAACAGATAGCGCGTCCCGCGCCCGCGCAGGACCTGCCCGATCACGAAGCGCGCCAGCGGCCGCGCCAGGCGCACGGCGGGGCCGTTCTCGATCCACAGATGGCCGAGGCCGGTCGAGGCCAGGACCAGCCGCCGCACGCCGGCAAGCCGCGCAGCAAGCCCGCCCAGCACGACCGGACGCAGCGCGATGCAATGCACCACGTCCGGGCGCTCCTCGCGCACGATGCGGCGCATGCGGGCGAAGCTGCGCCCAAGCTCGTCGGCGGAAAGGCTGCGCCGCTCCGCCTCGAGCGAAATGACGCGGCAACCCGCGGCCGCGAGCCGATCCGCATGGCCGCGCACGCGCACCGCCACCGCGACCTCGTAACCCGCCGCTTGGGCGGCGCGGGCCATCGGCAGGAAGTGCTGGCAGAACGCCCAGTCCTCGGAATGGAAGAAGAGAAGTTTCGCCATGTCGCGCGCAGGCTTAACGTAAAATCGCGGTGCGTGCGACGATCGGGCGCCCGCTCGGTCGAGGTGAAGTCGAGCATGATCTCCGACGCCCAGCGCTGTTTTCTCGCTGCCCGCAAAGTCGGGCATCTCGCGACGGCCGACCGGGAGGGCGCGCCCCACGTGGTGCCGGTGTGCTTCGCGATCGAAGGCGATGCGCTCTACATCACGATCGACGAGAAGCCGAAGCGGGCCGGGGCCCCGCTCAAGCGCCTGCGCAACATCGCGGAAAATCCGTCCGCCGCCGTGGTGGTCGATCGCTACGACGACGACTGGACCCGCCTCGGCTGGGTGATGCTGCGGGGGCCGGCGGACATCCTCACCGGCGGGCCCGAGCACGCACGGGCCCAAGCGCTGCTGCGCGCGCGCTATCCGCAGCTCGAGGATATGCAGATTGCGTCGTTACCGGTGATCGCGGTGCGCGTCGAACGGGTGACCAGCTGGGGCAACTTGGCGCAAGAGCCATGAGGCAAACGCGCGACTGGTCCCGCCGGCGGGGCTAGCCGCCTGCGCTGCCCAGCGGCTAAGCTCGGCAGCCATCCACCCGGGAGCCACCGATGCATTGCGGCGTCACCATGTTTCCGACCGACTATTCGATCCAGCCGCAGGACTTGGCGGCGGAAGCGGAGGCGCGCGGGTTCGAATCCGTGTGGCTGCCCGAGCACAGCCATATTCCGACGAGCCGCAAGTCTCCCTGGCCGGGCGGCGGCGAACTGCCCAAGTTCTATTACGACAGCTACGACCCGTTCGTTTCGCTCGGCGCGGCCGCGGCGGTGACCAAGAAGATCAAGCTCGGCTTTGGCATCTGCCTCGTGATCGAGCGCGACCCGATCCACACGGCCAAGGAGGTCTCGACGCTCGACCGGCTTTCCAACGGCCGCGTGCTGTTCGGGATCGGGGGCGGCTGGAACGCCGAGGAGATGGCCAATCACGGCACCGCATTCGAGACAAGGTTCAAGCTGATGCGGGAACGCATTGCCGCGATGAAGGAAATCTGGACCCAATCCAAGCCGAAGTTCTCCGGCGAGCTGGTCAAGTTCGACGAGATGATGCAGTGGCCAAAGCCGGTGCAGAAGCCGCATCCGCCGATCATCGTGGGCGGCGCGTTTCCGCATGCGGCGCGGCGCGCGGTCGCCTATGGGGACGGCTGGATTCCGATCGGCAGCCGCGGCCTCGACCCGATCGACGCGCTACGCGAGTTCCACAAGATGGCGAAAGAGAAAGGGCGCGATCCCGCCTCGCTCTCGTTCGACGTGTTTGCGGCGCCGCGCGAGGCCGATACGCTCAAGCGCTATCGCGACGCCGACGTCACCCGGGCGATTTTCATGGTCCCCTACAAGGGACGCGATGAGGTCCTGCCCATGCTCGATCAATGCGCGGCCCTGATGAAGGCGCTGTGAACGCAGGATTTTGGAAACCGATCACGATGAACGCGCACGAAGGGCCGATCGCCGCCCGCGATTTCGCGACCCTCTGGGACGCCGAGGCCGAGCGCCTGCTGGCGGAGTATGAGCGCACGCCCTTGCCTGAGCTGCTCGCGGCGGCCCAGAAGCTCGGGCGCGAAGGCCACGGCAACGTGGTGAGCTATTCGCGCAAGGTGTTCATCCCGCTCACGCGGCTGTGCCGGGACGTGTGCGGCTACTGCACCTTCGCGGCGACGCCGCGCCAGGTCGCGGCCGCCTACCTCAGTCCGGACGAGGTGTTAGCGATCGCCCGCGCCGGCCGCGCCGCCGGTTGCCATGAGGCGCTGTTCACACTCGGCGACAAGCCCGAGCGGCGCTACGCGGCGGCGCGCTCCACGCTCGCCCGGCTCGGATACGAAAGCACGACCGATTATCTCATCGCCATGTGCGAACTGGTGCTCGCCGAGACCGGCCTCCTGCCACACGTCAACGCCGGCGTGATGCCCGAATCCGAAATCGCGGCGTTGCGGCGCGTGAGCGTCTCCCAGGGAATTATGTTGGAATCGGTCGCACAGCGGCTGTGCGAACCCGGCGGCCCGCACTTCGGCTCGCCCGACAAGGACCCGCAGCTGCGCCTCGCGATGATGGAGGCCGCCGGCCGGCAGCGGGTGCCGTTCACCAGCGGCATCCTCATTGGCATCGGCGAGACCCGGCACGAGCGCATCGCCTCGCTGCTTGCCTTGCGCGACATGCACGCACGCCACGACCACCTGCAGGAAATCATCGTGCAGAACTTCCGCGCCAAGCCGGGCACGCGCATGGCCGGCGCCGGCGAGCCGCCGCTCGACGACGTGTTGTGGACCGCCGCGGTGGCGCGGCTGATCCTCGGCCCGGCGATGAACATCCAGGTCCCGCCGAACCTCAGCTTCGTGGAGTTTCCGCGCCTGCTCGATGCCGGCATCAACGACTGGGGCGGCATTTCGCCGGTCACCGCCGACCACGTGAACCCGGAGGCGCCGTGGCCGCAGATCGCCACGCTCGAACGGGCGACCGCCGCGGCCGGCTACACGCTCGTTCCGCGCCTCGCGGTCTATCCCGAGTACGCCGTGGCGCCCGAGCTCTGGGTCGATCGCGCGCTGGTGCGGCGCGTCCTCGATGAGGTCGATGCGACCGGCTTCGCGCGCGAGGACGTCTGGGTCCCGGGCGCGACTGAGCCGCCCCCGTCTTCTCCCTCTCCCCGGAGGGGAGAGGGTCGGGGTGAGGGGGTTACGAATCTTTCAGAGGATGGGAACCCCCTCACCCGGATCGCTACGCGATCCGACCTCTCCCCTCCGGGGAGAGGTGAAGCGCGGCCCGGCTTGAGTGACATTCTCTCCCGTGCCACGGCCGGCAAGCGGCTTTCGGAACGCGACATCGTTCGCCTGTTCGCGGCGCGCGGGCCCGAGGTCGAGGAGATTTGCGCCGGTGCGGACGCGTTGCGCGCCAAGGCGAACGGCGACGTCGTCACCTACGTGGTCAACCGCAACATCAACTACACCAACGTGTGCAGCTACGCGTGCAGCTTCTGCGCCTTCTCGAAAGGCAAGCTGCACGATCATCTGCGCGGGCGACCGTACGACCTGGCGCTCGAAGAGATCGCGCGGCGCACCGAAGAAGCCTGGCAGCGCGGCGCCACCGAAGTGTGCCTGCAGGGCGGCATTCATCCCGCCTACACGGGCGACACGTATCTGACCTTGCTGCGCACGGTGAAAGAAGCCGTACCGCGCATGCACGTGCATGCGTTCTCGCCGCTGGAAATTTCCCACGGCGCGCAGACGCTGGGCGTCTCGGTCGGCTCTTTTCTGGAGCGGCTGCGCAACGCGGGGCTCGGCAGCCTGCCCGGAACCGCGGCGGAAATCCTCGACGACGACGTGCGCGCGCGCATCTGCCCCGACAAGCTCAACACGCGCGAATGGCTCGACGTGGTCGCGAGCGCGCATCAGGTGGGGCTGCGCACCACCGCGACCATCATGTTCGGCCACGTGGAGGACACGCGCGCGTGGGCCGCACATCTCTTGCATCTGCGCGACCTGCAGGAGCGCACCGGCGGCCTGACCGAGTTCGTGCCGCTGCCGTTCGTCCATATGGAAGCCCCGATGTATCTCAAGGGCGGCGCGCGGCGCGGCCCCACTTGGCGCGAGACCGTGCTGATGCACGCCGTCGCGCGCCTCGCGCTCAACCCGATGGTGACGAACATCCAGGCGTCGTGGGTCAAGGCCGGCCCGGCGGGCGTGGCGCGGCTGCTCAGTGCCGGCGTCAACGACTGTGGCGGCACGCTCATGAACGAGAGCATCTCGCGCGCTGCCGGCACGCAGCACGGGCAGGAGCTGCCGCCGGAAGCGATGGAAACGATGATCCGGGAGGCCGGCCGCGAGCCGCGCCAGCGCACCACGCTCTACCGTGGGGTCGACCCCGAGCGGGTGCGCCAGAGTTTCAGCCCGCCGCCGCTCGCCCCGGTGGTGCAGACCCCGGTGCGGGTGCGTCAACGCGCGCGGGCGGATTGATTGGCTTGCAACAAACACAAACGTCATCCTGAGAAGCTCGGCGCGTAGCGCCGAGCGTCTCGAAGGATGGAAATCAGCGCGGTGCCTGCTTCCATCCTTCGAGACGGTCGCGCGCAGGCGCGCGCGCCCTCCTCAGGATGACGGCCTTCGTGAATAGGAGCCGTCATCGTGATCAAACTGGGCTACAAGGCGTCGGCGGAACAATTCGGGCCGCGCGAACTCCTGAACTTCTCGGTGCTCGCCGAAGAGCTCGGGTTCGATTCCGTCTTCGTGAGCGATCATTTCCAGCCGTGGAAGCACGTCGACGGGCACGCGCCGCAGTCGCTCGTTTGGCTCGGCGCGCTTGGCGCGCGGACGTCGCGCGTGCTCATCGGCACCAGCGTTCTCACCCCGACGTTTCGTTATCATCCCTCGCTGGTCGCGCAGGCGTTCGGCACGCTCGGCACGATGTTTCCCGGCCGCGTAATTCTCGGCGTCGGCACCGGGGAATCGCTCAACGAGGTGCCGTCCATGGGCATCCCGTGGCCGGAGTTCAAGGAGCGCTTTGCGCGCCTGCGCGAGTCGATCGATCTGATCCGCCGCCTGTGGCGCGAGGAGCGGGTCACCTTCGAGGGCAGCTACTATCGTACGGTGAACGCGACCGTGTACGACCGCCCCGACGTGCCGGTGCCGATCTATGTCGCGGCGGCCGGCGCGCTGGTCGCCAAATACGCCGGCCGCGCGGGCGACGGATTCATCACCACGAGCGGCAAGGCGCCGGCGCTTTATCGCGAGACCCTGCTGCCCAACGTGACCGCCGGGCTCGAGGCTGCCGGTCGCAACGACACCATCGACAAGATGATCGAGATGAAGGTGTCCTATGACACCGAGATGCCGCGCGCGAAGGAGGACACGCGCGAGTGGGCGGCGCTCGCGCTCACGCCCGAACAGAAGGTGCACGTCGAAGATCCGATCGAGATGCAGCGCCTCGCCGAAACCCTGTCGGCCGAGCAGGCCGCGACCCGCTGGATCGTCTCGACCGACCCGGATGAGCAGATCGAGCGCATCCGGCCCTATGTGAAATTGGGCTTCCGGCACCTCGTGTTCCACGCGCCCGGCCGCGACCAGGAACGCTTCCTGCGCCTCTACGCCAAAGACGTGCTGCCCCGCCTGCGCGCCACGTTCGGATGGCTGTAGGATGGGTCTCCGCCGACTTCGCGGGTGTTCACCCAGTCCTACGAAATCATGACCAATTCCCGCATCGAGCTGATCGGCGTGCCGGATGTGCCGCTGGTGAAAGGCGGCGACGATCTGGCAGCCCTGATCGCAGCGGCGCTCGAGCGCACCGGGATGAGCCCGGTGACCGGCGACGTGATCGTGGTCGCGCAGAAGATCGTGTCCAAAGCGGAAGGCCGCCTTCTTAACCTCGCGAGCGTTGAGCCGTCCGAGCGTGCCCGAACGATCGGCGAGGAGATTCAAAAAGACCCGCGGCTGGTGGAAGTGATCCTGAGCGAATCGAAGCGGGTCGTGCGCCAGCGGCCCGGCCTTCTCATCGTCGAGCATCGGCTCGGCTATGTGATGGCCAACGCCGGGGTCGATCACTCGAACGTGGCGGCGCCGGACGGAGGCGAACGCGTGCTGCTCCTCCCGCGCGACCCGGACGGATCGGCGGAAGCACTGCGCGCCCAACTGTCGGCCCGCTTCGGCTGCGCGCTTGCGGTCATCGTGAGCGACAGCTTTGGTCGGGCGTGGCGGCGCGGCACCGTCGGCGTCGCGCTCGGCGCCGCCGGGCTCCCCTCCTCGCTCGACCTGCGCGGCCATCCCGACCTGTTCGGCCAAACATTGCAGACAACCGTCGTGGGATTTGCCGACGAAATCGCCGCCGCCGCTTCGCTCATCATGGGACAGGCCGCTGAGGGGATGCCGGTGGTGCTGGCGCGCGGCGTTGTCTGGAACGCGCCCGCGGCGCCCGCCCGCGACCTGCTGCGGCCCGCCGAGGAAGACTTGTTCCGATGAGCGCGATCGGGGGCGCGCCCAATGGCGTGCTGGCGCTTTCCGGCGGGATCGGCGGCGCCAAGCTCGCGCTCGGCCTGAGCCGCGTGATGCCGCCCGAGCAGCTGATCGTCATCGCCAATACGGGCGACGATTTCGAGCATCTCGGCCTGTCGATCTCCCCCGATCTCGACACGCTGATGTACACGCTGGCGGACATGAGCGATCCGGAACGCGGCTGGGGCCGGCGCGAGGAAACCTGGACCTTCATGGCGGCGCTCGCGACGCTCGGCGGCGAGACCTGGTTCCAACTCGGCGACGGCGACCTTGCGACCCACGTTGAACGCACGCGGCGGCTCGCGGCCGGCGACACGCTCTCGCACATTACCGGCGATTTCTGCCGTAGGATCGGCATTGCCGCGCGCATCCTGCCCATGAGCGACGACCGTGTGCGCACGCGCGTGCGCTGCGCCGAGGGTTGGCTCGACTTCCAGGATTATTTTGTGCGCCGGCGCTGCGCGCCGGCGGTCAAGGAGCTGAGCTATGAGGGCGCGGCCTCCGCACGGCCCCAGCCGGCGTTCATGGCCGCCTTGGCCGACGCGCGCCTGCGCGCGATCATCATCTGCCCGTCGAACCCGTACCTGAGCGTCGATCCGATCCTGGCGTTGCCGGGCGTGCGCGCCGCGCTCAAAACATGCCCGGCGCCGGTGATCGCCGTCTCGCCGATCGTCGGCGGCCGTGCGGTGAAAGGCCCAACGGCGAAGATGATGCGGGAATTGGGTCGCCCAGCGACTGCGACCGCGGTGGCGCAGCACTATGATGGACTGATCGATCTCTTTGTGGTCGATCACAGCGAAGGCGAAATCTCGCTGCCCAACATGCGCATCGCCCAAGCTGCCATCCTGATGTCGACCCTTGCAGACCGCGAGACACTGGCGAAAGCGGTGCTCGCATTCGCCGATGAACTGCGCGCGGAGACGCGAACGTGACTGCGGGCGCTGACATCTGGGCGGTCGTTCCGGTGAAAGATACGTCCGATGCCAAACAGCGCTTGGGCGACGCAGTGGCACCGGCCCGCCGGCGCCATCTCGCGCTCGCCATGCTCGAAGACGTATTGACAGCACTTGCAGCTTCGCCAGGGCTTGCCGGACTGGTCGTCGTGACGGTGGACGAAGCCGCGGCGGCGCTCGCCGACCAGTACCGCGCGCGCGTCGTCATCGAGGGCGCACGCGAGGGGCAGACCGGCGCCGTGACTGCCACGGCGCGCCGGCTCGGTCGCGACGGCAGTCACGCGATACTGACGATTCCCGGCGACGTTCCGCTCGTCACGCCCGACGAGATCGCGCAGATCATCGCCGCACACGACCGTAATCCCGATTTCGTCATCGTGCCGGCGCACGATGAGCGCGGGTCGAACGCGATCCTGTGCTCGCCGCCGGACGCGGTGCCGCTCAAGTTCGGCAACGACAGTTTCCTCCCGCATCTCGCGGCCGCGCGCCAAGCCGGAGTGGAGCCAAAAGTCTTGCGGCTTCCCGGCCTCGGCCTCGACATCGACAATCCGGCGGACCTCGCCGCGTTCATGAAAATCCCATCGAACACGCACGCACGCGCCTACCTCGAACAGCTGCACTTCAGCCATGGCTGAGCGCATCGCAATCATCGGCGGCGGCATCGGCGGCCTCGCCGCCGCGGCGACACTCCTGCAAGCCGGATTCGACGTGCACGTCTACGAGCAGGCAAAGGCGCTGGGCGAAGTCGGTGCCGGCATCAACATCGGCCCCAACGCCTCGCGACTGCTGCACCGTCTGGGACTTGGCGAAAAGCTCGGCGCCTGCGGCATCAAGCCGAGCACCTTCGACCAGCGGCGCTGGGACGACGGCCGCTTCCTGGTGCGCGCGCCGCTCGGTGCGCTGGTCGAGGAGAAATTCGGCGCGCCCTATTACACCTTCCATCGCGCCGACCTGCATGGCGCGCTGGCAAGCGGTTTGCCCGCCGAGCGCGTGCACCTCGGCCACCGCTTCACGCGCCTGATCGATCACGGCGATCGCGTTGAAGCGCAGTTCGACAACGGAACATCGATCGCGGCCGACGTGCTCGTGGGCGCCGACGGCATTCACTCGGCGGTGCGGCACGCGCTGCTCGGGCCGGAAAAGCCGCGGTTCACCGGCTGCGTCGCTTATCGCGGCCTCGTACCTGCGGATCGCTTGACGCATCTCAAGCTAGAGCGGACGACGACCATCTGGATGGGGCCGGCGCGGCATTTCGTGCATTATTTCGTCTCGGCCGGACGGCTGGTCAATTTCGTCGCCGTCACCGAGGAGGATTCCTGGCAGCGGGAATCCTGGGTCGATCGCGGCGAGGTCGCCGATGCGCTCGCCGCCTTCGCGGACTGGCATGCGCAGGTGCGTGCCATCATCACCGCGACGGACGAGACCTATAAATGGGCTTTGTTTGATCGTACGCCGCTGTCGCGTTGGTCGGTCGGCCGCGTGACTTTGCTCGGCGACGCCTGCCATCCCATGCTGCCCTTCATGGGCCAGGGCGCCGCACAGGCGATCGAGGACGGAGCGACGCTCACGGCGTGCCTGCGCAAAGTCGACGACGTTGCGGCGGCATTGCGGCTTTACGAGCGGCTGCGGCTGCCGCGCGCCTCGCGGCTGCAAACCATGTCGCAAGGCAACAAAACACGTTTCCACCTTGCCGACGGGCCGGAACAGCAGCAGCGCGACGCGCATATGGCCCGCGGATCAACCGACTGGTCGCTCGCCGCGATCGCCTGGCTCTATGAGCATGACGCGTCGGTGGCGGAGGACGCCGCGGAACCGGCACCGGCGCCTCCCGTTGTAAAGCCGCAAGGGCGCCACTAGCTTTGTATCACATCGACATGGAGCACATAAGATGACCGCAATTCCGGAAAAATATCTCGACCTCGTCAAGCAGAAGAAGGCCTTCGCGAGCCTCGCAACGGTGATGCCGGACGGTTCCCCGCAGGTCACCCCGGTCTGGTTCGACTACACCGGCGACGCCATCCGGGTGAACACCGCGCGCGGCCGCGTGAAGGCGCGCAACATGACGGAAGGCGCGCCGGTTGCGCTCTCGATCATGGATCCTGACAACCCGTATCGCTACATCCAGGTGCGCGGCCGCGTGCGGCGTGTGACCGAGAGCGGCGCCGACGCTCACATCGATTCGCTGGCGAAGAAATACATCAACGAGGACAAATATCCCTGGCGCCGGCCGGGCGAGACCCGCGTGACCTACGAAATCGAGCCGACCGCCGTACAGACCATGGGCTGAACGCGCGGCATCGAAACGGGGGGACGAAATCATGAAGCTCGGCATCGTGCTGCGCACCACCGGGCCCACGCCGCGGCTCGACATGGAGATGGTGCTCGAGGCGGAGCGGCTCGGCTACCACTCGGCCTGGACCAGCGAGGCGTGGGGCGGCGATGCCGTCAGCACGGCGTCATGGGTGCTCGCGCGCACGACCCGGCTCAAAGTGGGCACCGGCATCATGCAGATGCCGGCGCGCACGCCCTCGTGCGCGGCTATGACGGCGATGAGCCTGCAGGCGCTCTCGGGCGACCGCTTCCTGCTCGGCATTGGCCCGTCCGGCCCGCAGGTGATCGAGGGCTGGCATGGCGTGCCTTACGGCAAGCCGCTCACGCGCACGCGGGAATACATATCGATCGTGCGCCAGATATTCGCGCGCGAGCGGCCGCTCGAACACGCCGGCGAGCATTATCAGATACCCTACACCGGTCCCGGGGCGACCGGCCTCGGCAAGCCGCTCAAGACGATCATGCACCCGAAGCCAGGCATCAAAATCTACACGGCCTCGATCGCGCCGGCCGGCCTGCGCGTGGCCGGCGAAGTCGCGGACGGTGTGCTGCCGTATCTGATGGCGCCGGAGAAAGCCGATGCCATCATCGCGCCGCTGCGCGAGGGGCTGGCGAAGAGCCCCGGCAAGAGTCTCGCGGATTTCGACAACGCGCCTTACGTGCGCATCCGCATGGGCGACGACGTCGCGGCCTGCCGCGACGCAATCCGGCCGGGGCTCGCGTTCTACATCGGCGGCATGGGCGCACGCAGCAAGAATTTCTACAACGATCTCGTCAAGCGCATGGGATACGAAGGAGCCGCCGCACGCATCCAGGATCTGTTTCTCGACGGCAAGCGCAACGAAGCGGCCGCCGCCGTGCCCGATGAGCTGATCGACGAGAGCTGCCTGATCGGGCCGCCCGCACGCATCAAGGACCGTCTGCAAGCCTGGCAGGCGCTCGCGCGCGACAACCGGGTTGGAACGCTGCTGCTCGCCGACGTCACGATCGACGCGCTGCGGGTCGTGGCGGAAGCGGTGATGTGATCAGTAACCAGTCATCAGTGATCAGTGACCAAAAGAGCACTCTTCTGATTACTGCTCAGTGATTACCGAGTTACAACGCCTTTGCCAGCACCCCCTCATGGAATTGTCGCATCGCCGTGATCGCGGCGTCGGCATCCGGGGCGGCGAAATTGAAGTCGAGGGCGGCAACGCCGAGCCCGCGCAGCGTGCGCACGTCCGCGATGATGTCGTCATTGCTGCCCGAGAACAGCATGCGCTCGCCGTTGTCGGCCTTGGCGGCAACCTGCGTCCCGAAGCGCTGCACCCGGTAGGTGAGCGCGCAGCTCTCCGGCTTGCGTCCGGCACTTTCAGTGAGCTTGCGCAGCCGCTCGGCCGCAGCGCGATAGCGCGACAGCGTGTTCATCGGAAACTGCGGATTGGTGCCGATCGGATACCAGGCGTCGCCGAGCCGCGCCGAACGGCGCAGCGCCGGGCCGCTCTCGCCGCCGACCCACATGGGCGGACACTGCTGCACCGGCTTGGGCGCGAAAATCACGTCCTTGAATTTGACGAAGCGGCCGTCGAAGCGCGGCGCCTCCTTGGTCCATAATTCGCGGAACGCCAGCATGTATTCGTCGGTGACCGCGCCGCGCTCCTCGAATGACGGCGCACCGATCGCCTCGAACTCCTCCTTGAGCCAGCCGGCGCCGACGCCGACGATGAGCCGTCCGCCGGACAGGACATCGATCGTCGCCAATATCTTGGCCGTGAGCACCGCCGGCCGGTGCGGCACGACCATCACCGACGTGAGAAAGCGCAGACGCGAGGTCTTGCCGGCGAGATAGGCGATCGCGGTCAATTGCTCCTGGCGCTCGCCGCGCGAGGCCTTGGGAAACTCGCCGCTGTCGCTGTAGGGATAGCGTGAATGAATGTCGGTCGGCTCGACCACGTGGTCGCTGACGCAGGCGTAGTCGTAGCCGATCGCCTCGCCCTCGACGGCAAGGCGCGTCATGTTCGCCGGCGTTCCGAGCGGTGGAGTCACAGGGATATTGAACCCGATTTGCATGCGATTTCTTCCATCCGGTTGAGGCGTCTGCCAGGATGGTTCAGGTTACCACACACGCGGGGGAATGGGGCGAATCACGGCTACGTCGCAAATGAGCGAGATGCTTGCGGTCCTGGCGCCGCTGGTGGCGGTCGCCGCGGCCGTGCTCAGCGCCGGCCTCATCCTCCTGCTGCTGCCGGCGTTGCGGCGCCACGCGCTCGCGCGGCCGAACGCCCGCTCGTCACACGTCGAACCGACGCCCCAGGGCGGCGGCATCGCGGTGGTGGTGGCGACCGCGATCGTGGCGCTCGCGACGGCCACGCTCATCGGGTCGCCTGCGGAGCGCGCAGAGCTCGCCTGGGTGCTCGCCGCCGCCGCGCTCATGGCCGCGGTGGGCGCGGTCGATGACATGCGCGCCGTGCCGGTGCTGCCGCGCCTGCTGCTGCAGGTGCTCGCCGTTGCGGTGGTGATGGCGGCGCTGCCGGCGGACTTGCGCATCGTCCCTCCCCTGCCCTGGTGGCTCGAGCGCACGGTCGTCGCGCTCGCCGCGCTGTGGTTCGTCAATCTCGTCAACTTCATGGACGGCATCGATTGGATCACGGTCGCCGAGGTGGCGCCGGTCGGCGGGGGGCTCGTTGCGGTCGGGTTCATCGGCGCGCTGCCACCCACCGCAACGACCACGGCCCTCGCGCTCGTTGGCGCGGTACTCGGGTTTGCGCCGTTCAACCGCCCGGTGGCGCGCCTCTTTCTCGGCGACGTGGGCAGCCTGCCGATCGGGCTCCTGCTGGCGTGGCTTTTGATACTGCTCGCCGGCGGCGGGCATATCGCGGCGGCGCTGCTGTTGCCGCTTTATTATTTGGCCGACGCGAGCCTCACTCTCATAAAGCGTCTCGTCGCCAGCGAGCGGGTGTGGCAGGCGCATCGGACGCATTTCTATCAGCGCGCCACCGATGGCGGCTTCAAGGTCATCGAGATCGTCGGCCGGGTGTTCGCCGTCAACGTGGGGCTCGCGGCGCTCGCTTTCGTCAGCGTGGCGATGCCGGCGTGGTGGGTCACTATTGCCACCCTTGCCGCAGGCGCCGCGCTGGTCGCGTGGCTGCTTTCCGCCTTCGCGCATGGCAAAGCAACCCGGGTTCGCTAAGAATATTTGCGGGAGCCGGCGCATGCGCGTGATGGTGGTCGGAGCGAGCGGGCTGATCGGCTCATCTGTCTGTGCGCGCCTCGCGGTTAAAGGCGACAGCATTGTTGCCGTCGTTCATCGATCGGCCGACCTGGGGCTCGCGCCCGCCCATGTGATCCCAATCGATCTCGCCGCCACGAAGCACGCCGACTGGATCCCTCACCTTGCCGGCGTCGATGCGGTCGTGAACTGCGCCGGACTGCTGCAGGACAGTCCCGGCGAGTCCACGCACGGCGTGCACACGGCGGGCGCCGCCGCGCTGTTTGACGCCTGCGAACGCGCGGGCGTGCGCCGCGTCGTCCATCTCTCGGCGGTCGGGGTCGATCGCGAGACGCCGACGGCGTTCTCGCGCAGCAAGCTTCTCGGCGATCAGGCGCTCATGGCGCGCAATCTCGATTGGGTGATCCTGCGCCCGTCGGTCGTGGTCGGGAGGCCCGCCTACGGCGGCAGTGCGCTGCTGCGCGGCTTGGCCGCATGGCCGCTCATCCCGACGATGCCCGACACCGGGCCGCTGCAGATCGTCCATCTGGACGACGTGGTGGACGCGGTGATGTTCTTTCTTCGCCCGGACGCTCCAGCGCGCCAAACGATCGAAGTGGTCGGTCCGCGCACCTGGAGCTTCGATGAGGTGGTGGCGCTCTTTCGTCGTTGGCTGCGCTGGCCGCCGGCGCGCACGTTTCGGCTGCCGGCGCCGCTCGCCGCGCTCATCTACAGGGTGGGCGACGCGATCGCCCTGCTCGGCTGGCGCCCGCCCGTGCGCAGCACCGCCCGCCGCGAAATCATGCCCGGCGCGACCGGCGATCCGCAGCCGCTCACCCACGTCACCGGGATCGAGCCACGTGATCTGGCAGCGGCCCTGGCGGCCGAACCGCCGAGCGTGCAGGAACGCTGGTTCGCGCGGCTCTATCTGCTCAAGCCGCTGGTGTTCGGCATCCTCTCGCTGTTCTGGATCGCGACCGGCATCATGGCGCTCGGCCCCGGCTGGCAGCAAGGCGTCAACCTCATGCTCGAAGGCGGCGTGAAACACGGCTTGGCCGAGGCGACGGTGGTCGCCGGCGCTGCGGCGGACATCTGCATCGGGATCGGCATCGCGTTGCGCCGCACCACCCGGTTTACGCTCTACGCAGCGCTCGCGATTTCGATCGTCTACGCCTTTCTCGGGACGGTGCTGGTGCCGCGCCTGTGGATCGATCCGATTGGGCCGCTGTTGAAGATTTGGCCCATCATGGTCCTCATCCTGGTGGCGATCGCGATCCGCGAAGACCGATGACGTATTATTTCATCCTGAAATTCCTGCACGTGATCGGCGCGACCGTGCTGCTCGGCACCGGCGCCGGCATCGCCTTCTTTATGTTGGCCGCACACCTGAGCCGCGATCCGGCAACGATTGCCGGCACCGCGCGCATCGTCGTTCGCGCGGATTTCCTGTTCACGGCGACCGCGGTGGTGGCCCAGCCCATCACCGGCGTGCTGCTCGCCTGGAACGTCGGTTATTCGCTGCACGACGGCTGGACCGCGTGGTCGATCGTGCTTTATTTGTTCACCGGCGCATTCTGGCTGCCGGTGGTGTGGATGCAAATCAAGATGCGCGATCTGGCCGCCGCCGCCCTGCGCGATCATCGGCCGCTCCCGCCGCAATACCACCGGTTGTTCCGGTGGTGGTTCGCGTTCGGCTTCCCGGCGTTCGGCGCGGTGCTGGCGATCTTCTGGCTGATGATCTCCCGGCCGCAGTTGCCTTTCTTGTGACGCACGCGCGCTTTTGACCCCTGGTGCCACGTCGGGCATAAGCTCACCTCCGATTCAGGTGCGCGCGAATGCAGGTGAGGCTCATCAATCATGCTTGCGTGAAGATCGCCGTGGGCGACGTCACGGTGCTGTGCGACCCGTGGATCGACGGGCCGGTCTTCAATTTCGGCTGGGACCTGCTGATCGAGACGCCGCTGGATATCGACGCCATCATGCAAGGCGTCACGCACATCTGGATCTCGCACGAACATCCGGATCACTTCTCGCCGAAATTCCTCAACGACGTTGCGGCGCAATACGCCGGCCGTGTTCCGATCCTGTTTCAGGAGACGCGCGACAGGCGGGTCAAGACATTCTGCGAGTCGCGCGGCTTCAAGGTGATCGAACTTCCCGACCGCGCGCGCCGTTCGTTCGGCGGCGTCGATGTCATGTGCGGGACCTCCTACCCCTACGACTCCTGGCTTTACCTGTCCGACGGCGACGCCCGCGTGCTCAATCTCAACGACTGTGCGGTGCGCGAAGAAGGCGACTTGCGCAAGCTCGCCGCAGAAGTCGGCCCGCTCGATTTGCTGCTGACCCAATTCAGCTACGCGGCCTGGAAAGGCGGACCCACGAACGCGCCCTATCGCGCCGCGGCGGCGCGGCAGAAACTCGACACCGTCGCGGCGCAGACCACCATATTGCGGCCAAGGTACGCGGTGCCGTTTGCCAGCTTTATCTATTTCTCCAACCAGGAGAACGCCTATCTCAACGATCGGGTCAACCGGCCGGACGATGCACACGCGACCATCGTGGCGGCGGGTGCGCAGCCGGTGATCCTGTTTCCCGGCGATCGTTGGGATTCGAACCAGCCATACGACGACACCGCGGCGCGCGAGCGCTACCGCGCCGTCTATGCGGGCCTCTCCGGCCTGCCGCTGCGGCCGCCCGGTGAGTCGGTCCCGCTCGCGGAATTGGAGCGTCAGTTCGCCGCCTATCGCTCGAAGGTCTATGCGGAGAACTCGCGCGTGCTCATCGGTCTGCTGCGGCGATTGCCGGTGCTCGGCGCATTCCGGCCAGTGACGATCCGGCTGACCGACCTCGACACGCTCGTCAGCGTGTCGGTGGTCGACGGCTTTGCGGTCGTGCCGCACGGCGAACCCGACGTCGCCATGCATTCCAGCTCGCTCGCGTTCGTATTCCGCAACGCCTTCGGCTACGACACGCTCACGGTCAACGGCCGCTTCGACGCGACGCCGGCCGGCTTTTCCCGCATGACGAAGTCGCTCGCCATCGGGTCGTTGAACGCCATGGGCCTGTCCGTCTCGCCGCGGCTGTTGTTGAATCCGGGGATTGTGCTCGATCTGCTCGGACGCCTCGCCGGGGTGTTGCGCGGCATGACGTCCGGTCGCGAGCGGCCCGCGGCAGGGATTCGCTAGAGTTAAGCCGCCTCGCCGCGAAAATCGGGCACCGCATCGCGCAACCGGGGATGAGTCGCCCGCATCCACGCGCGCGAACGACCGGCACACTCATTTACACTGCAAGAAAAAATCTCGTGACCCGACAGAACTCTCGATTTTCACGTTTCTAGTTAGACGAATGCGTCGACTAATCCATGGGTTACTAACGTCACGATCCGCTCAGTTCGTTCCGGGCTCCGGCCGCCGATCGGGTGCGATCTTTTCTTCGGACGGCAAGACCGCTGCCCGTGCTGTGTCCATTACGTCCTTGAGCGCATCGAAGTTGCCCTTGGCAATTTCGATAAAGACGTTCGCATCAAAGTCCTCTTTAGAGCCAGTCATAGCGTTTTCCCTTCAGATCAGCGATGCGAGTATCGTGCAATACGGGTGTAAAGATTCTCCCGTCCGTATAACCCATTCTTCGGCCGGATTGAAGACCTCGTCGCTCGCCTCGATATTCAGAACTCCCACCATCTCCGTGTCCCACACCATCGGCACGGATAGGAAACTTCGGAAGTTCGCTTCCTGGAGATATGCCTTGATTTCGTCCCTGGTGGCTTGAGGTATCAAGGTATTCCTCGAAAAAGCAGGGGTTCGACTCAGGACCGCCTGGGACCTGCCTGTGGCAAAGACGCCGGGCGCGCCCGGCAATCGCTGTCGCGGCGAGGAGTGAACCGGCAACGCGAATTGGGGGGTGAACGCGCCACCCATGTAACGTTCCAGCACGAGGATATGAGTGCAGCCGTCAAATGGCGGGGTGGCGAACCGAACCATTCGAGCCAAGTCTTCATCAATCTTCGAAACCGGCACGGCGCGCATGTAATTCGTGTTCAGTTCCCGCGCAGGATCATTATTTGGCAATTGCGCAAGGACCGCGGTAATTATTCCGGAGAAAACCTGCTCAATCAGAGGAATGGGCGGATCGATGGGAGCTGTTGTTTGGACTCGGCGCCGATCCTCGAGAGACTTCTCGTAGCTATGTTGCGCAACTAATAATGCATTAAGCGACAGCATAAGAGGGCGTATTTTAGAATTATCACCTCCTGCATTGTTCGGCGAACTCTGTAACTGTTTAACAGTCTCTCGGAATGCTGGGAATCCTCCCGCCAGAAAGTCAAGGACGACGGGAACCACAGACAAGCGCATGGCCGTGGGACGACGTCGATTCAGATTATGGATGTAAACACAGATCCCAAGGCAGATCAGAAACAGAATTAAGAATGTGAAAGCAATAGCCGACACCTCGTACAAGATTGTGAGCTTTGCGCGGTCGGCCTCCGGCGATATCTTGTTCCAGTCGGCAATGAATGTGACGAGGCCGACACTTAACATAGCGCCGAAATTTCTAACTCGAGGGATATCAGCATAAGTCTTGGACTTGTTTTCATTTCCGTAAGCGGAAAATACAAATAGAAAAGCGGCGGCCGCACCGGCAATTGCGCAAAGCCCCTCCAGCGTGAACAATAAAGCAAGCATCTGAAAGCCTAAGCCGCCTCGCCGCGAAAATCGGGCACCGCATCGCGCAGCACGTTGTCGATGACGGCGCGCTCGTCGCGGGCGAGGCCCTGCTCGAGCGCGGCGAGCCAGCCGCGCATCGCTTCGAGCGAGGGGCATACGGGCCGCGCGGCCACGATCCCGGCAATGCCGATCTCGGCGGTCGGCTCCTCGCGCGCGAACAGGATCTCCTCGAGCCGCTCGCCCGGGCGGATGCCGGTGAACACGATGTCGATGTCCTGGCCCGGCTCGAGGCCGGAGAGGCGAATCATGCGCTCGGCGAGGTCGTGAATGCGGACCGGCTGGCCCATGTTGAGCACATAGACCGAGGCGTTGGTGCGCTCCGGGCCGAGCGCGTGGCTTGCCGCGGTCACTACGAGGTCGCACGCCTCGCGGATCGTCATGAAATAGCGCACCATGTCCGGGTGCGTGACGGTCACCGGGCCGCCGGCCTCGATCTGCGCCTTGAACTTCGGCACCACCGAACCGTCCGAGGCGAGCACGTTGCCGAAGCGCACGGCGATGAGCCGCATCGGCCCGCGGCCCCCGTCGGCGCGGCGCACGGCATCGGCGTCGAGCGCCTGGCAATACATTTCGGCGAAGCGTTTGGTCGCACCCAGCACCGAGACCGGCTCGATCGCCTTGTCGGTCGAGATCATCACCATGGCGCGCGCACCGGCCGCGGCTGCCGCGTCCGCCACGTTGACCGATCCGAACACGTTGGTCTTGACCCCCTCGGCCCAGTCGCGCTCGAGCAGCGGCACATGTTTCAACGCGGCGGCGTGGAACACCATGTCGGGCTTGAAGTCGGCGATCAGGCGGAACATGCGCGCGCGGTCGCGCACATCAGCGATGCGGCCCTCGACCCGCGCGGGTGCGTCCTTGGCGGCGAAAGTTTCAAGCGCCTCGTGCAGCGCCGGCTCGGAGTTCTCGATCACCAGCAGCCGCGCCGCCCCGAAGGTGACGACCCGGTCGCAAATCTCGGCGCCAATCGAGCCGCCCCCGCCGGTCACGACGATCGCCTTGTCCTTCAGGAAAGATTCCAGCCGCCGGTAGTCGATCTTGACGCTCGGCCGCAGCAGCAGGTCTTCGACCGCGACCGGCGCAAGCCGCGGCGCCTCGCCTTCGTCGAGCGAAGGCAGCCGGCTCACTGCCAGGCCCGACCGCCGCGCCCGCATCAGGATCGCTTCGGGATGCGCCTCGGGTGCCAGCACCGACGGCGTGAGCACCAGGCGGGCGACGGGGGTTCCCCGCGCCGACAGGTTGGCGAGCGTCGCTTCCAGCTCGTCGAGGGTGCCGAGCACGGCGACGCCGCGGATGCCCTGCCCCTGGTCGGCGTTCGAGGGCGAGAGAATCCCGACCGGCCAAATTTTCTTTACCGCGCCACTCTCGATCGCGCGCAGCAGCACCTCGGCATCGGCGGCGCGGCCGAGCACCAACGTCGGCGCGGAGTCCGCACGCGTCGCACGCTGGCGCACGCGGCTGTAATGATAATAACGGTAGGCGACACGCGAGCCGCCGAGGAAGAACATCTGAATGAACCAGTAGAGCGCGATCGTGATCTTGCCGAAGAAGAACGTCCCGTAGACGTTCGGCGCGAGCAGGATGTAGTCGAGCACCAGAAGCGAGAACGCCAGCACGGTGACGGCGCGGAAAATGTTGAAAAGATCGGGGAGCGACGCGAAGCGCCATTTGGTCTTGTAGAGCTGAAAGAAGGAATACACCGTGGCGGCATAGAGCAGGAACGCCGGCAGGAACGCGATCAGCAGATCCTTGCGTTCGGCAAGCCCCGGTCCCTCGAACCGCACATAGAACGTCACGATGATCGCCGCGGCGGTCGCGAGCAGATCATGGGCGAGGATGAGGGCCGTGCGCGGCGTGAAGATCGGCAGTCGGCGCATTGTTCACGGGTGACGGGGCCGGTCGTGTTCCGGCGCCCCTTTCCATAGCGGCCTTTACGGCGCGGCGCTACTCCGCGGGGGGCATGCCCGTGCTCCCTTCTCCCTACCGGGAGAGGGAGCCCGAGGCCTTGCGCACCACGTAAAGCGCCGAATCGGCCGCGATACCGGCGCGCCGAAAGGCTTCTTCGCCGAAGAAGCCGACTCCGAGCCGGTCGACTTGGAACCCGGCGGCGGCGAGCCGGTCGGCAAAATCGCGCTTGCCGTATTGGCGTACGTGATCGTCCGAGCCGAAATATTTCCACCGCAACGCCGGCGTGGCGATCGCCGGGTCCTCGTTGGTCTCATCGACGCCGTGCACGAGCGGCACCATCACGATGGCGAACCCGTCGGGGCGCAGGATGCGGTGGAGTTCGCGCATCGCCCGGCGATCGTCCGGCACGTGCTCGAGCACGTGCGAGCACAGGACGATGTCAAACGAGGCATCGGCGTAAGCTCGCATGTCGGTGATGTCGATCCGGTCGTCCACGTTGTTGCGATAAAGATCCGCGCTGCGATAGACGATGAAGGAATGGCCCTTGAGCTTGCGTGAGAGCCCGGGCGACGGCGCGAACTCGAGCAGCCGATAGCGCCGGTCCGGCTGGCGCGAGGAGAACATCCGGTCGAGATAGAGCGCGTACAGCCGTTCGCGGTCGGACGCGTCGCAGCGCGGACACGAATAAGCGTCGATGTTGAAGGTCTCGATCGCGCTGAGCGGATAAACATACGCGTGCTCGCGTGCCATCCGCACATACGACTTGGCGCCCGGCTTGAAGGCGGCGAGCTCCACCCCGCAGACCGGGCAGCAAAAGGCGTTGCCCCGGTATCTGGAAAGCTCGAATTTCCGCCGCAGGTCCTTCTGCCATTCCTTGAGCGTCACATAAGCCAAGCTGTGCTTGTAACGCTGGTAGGCGCCGGTGCGTTTGATCCGCTGGTTGAGGTCGGCAAGCATGCGCGCCGCTTATTTGCTGACGGCGGGCTCTCGGTCGCGCAGGTTCAAGATTGCGCCGCCGATCATGCCGACGCCGAACACGTACAACCAGCCCTGGGTGAAGTCGAACAAAAACGAATTGAACAACGACGAGACGATGTTCTGCGCGACCACCAGCAGACCGCACCAGCCGATGAGGCCGCCGCCGCGAAACAGCACGAGGTGCGCGATCCACATGGCGTAGAGGACGACGACACCGAGCAGGCCAAGCTGGATCGCAACGGTGAGCGTCTGCTGATGCGGGTTGTTGGAAACGATTGTCGACGGCCCGCTGGTTCCGACCGCCCCACGGAACTGCTCCTTGATCGAGCCGGTGCCATGGCCGATCACCGGCGCGGCGGCGATGAAGCGCAAGGACTTCCGCCAGAACTCGAGGCGCTCGCCCGCCGACGTGTCGGCGTTCTGGGTCCAATACTGATAGACCTCGGTTTGGCCATGCAGGATGCGCGCACGCAGATAAGGGGAGGAAAACCACGCGACCGCGGCGAGCAGTACGCCGGCGATGGCGACGCCGATCACGCCGCGCCAGCCGAACAGGCGCAGCCCGAACAAAGCGAGCAGCGCCGGCATGACGACGAGCGCCGTTCGCCCCGTGACGATATAGATGATGTTAGCGAGATAAGCGCAGGCGAGGAGTCCAAGGACGAACGCGAGCCGCCGCCGCTGCGAGCGCCACGCTTCCACCGCCGCATAAGCGAGGCCGAACGCGCACAGCTGAAACTCGCCGCTCTGCAGGATGTATTCTTTCACCGGAACGCCGGGAAACGTGTACAAATTCCCTGGGTGAATAGTGCGCCACACGGCATGGATATAAGAGAGGACCAGCAACACCGTGCAGGAAGCAAAAAAGCCGTAGACCGCCCAGCGCCCGTTCTCGGAGCGGCGAAACTGCGCGAACAGCAGCGGAATGACGAGCAATCGGTGAAACGAATCGAGTCCGCCGAGGCGCTCGCGCCACGACGCGTCGGCCCACAACATGCCGACCGCCGCCAGCAGAACGAACAGCACGGGCAGTCCGCCGGCCGGCGTCCACACCTCGCGCCGCGCCGCCGGCCAGTCCAGCGTCGGCACGAGCGCAAGCAACCAGAGCACGACAAGGACCGCCGTCGCCGTCGTCGACCAGGGAATGGACACGAGCACGGCAGCCGCCAGAAGATCGGCGGCGCGCTCGAGCCGCGCACGGTCGAGAATGGCTGCAGTCAGGGTTGCGTTCATCGCTCTCGTCACCCCGTCACCGGCAGCGGTTCGGCCGCAATGCTTTGCGGCTCGGCCGCTCCCAACGCAAAGATCGCCTCCATGCGCTCGATCACCGCTGCCGCAGTGATCTCGCCCATGCAGGCGTGGCCGTGACCGCAATGGCGCAGCTGGCGCAAATAGCACGGCGCGCACGGCAGGTCCGCCCGCAGCACCGCGTCCGGGCGACCATAGGGGCCGATCCACAGCGCATCGGTGGGGCCGAATACGCTCACCACCGGCCGATCGAGGGCAACCGCCATGTGCATGGGGCCGGAGTCATTCGTTATCGCGCCGCTGCTGCGGCGGACCAGCGCCGCGAGCTCCGCCAGCGTGGTCGCGCCGCAGAGGTCGATGGCACCCGGGGCAGCCGCCGCCACCCGCGCGCACACCGGACGCTCGCGTTCGGAGCCGATCAGGACCACCCGCCTACCGCGTGCCAAGAAGTGGCGCACCACCTCGGCAAAGCGCTCGGCGCTCCAGTGCTTGGTCTCCCAATTGGTGCCGGGCGCGCACAGCAGCACGCTCGCGCCGTGCGCAACGCCATGCGTGCGCAACAGCGCCTCGACCCGCGCGACCGCGTCGGCGGGCACCGGAAAGGAAAAATCGGCGGGACTGTCGTCGAGGCCGAGCATCGACCCAATGCTCAGATAACGATCGACCGCATGCACATCGAGGGTGGGCACCGGGATGCGATGCGTGTAGGCGATCCAGGAAAGCTCGCGCGCGCCCTTCCAGGCGTGTTTGTAGGCTTCCAGGGGAAACGTGCGTTCAGACGCGTGCCACACTTCCGGCCGCGGCCGATCGAACCCGATCCGCACGGGAGCGCCGGCCGCAAGGGTGAAAAATGCGGTGCGGAACTGCCCGTGCATGTCGACGATGAGGTCGTAACGGGCGCGGCGCAGGTCGGCCGCGAGCTTCGCCACCCGCACGAGCGCGGCGGGACGCCACGGCGTCGCCCAGTCGTCGCGCATGAACAGCACCACGTTGCTCACGGCGGGATGGTGGCGGATCAATTCGGCAATCGCGGGCGTGACGAGCCAGTCGATGCGCGCGGCGGGATAGCGACGGCGCAGCTTGTTGAGCACCGGAATCGTGTGCACGACGTCGCCGACCGCCGACAGTTTGATCAGCAGAATCCGGCGGAAGTCCCGCGTGCGAAGGTCGTTCAGGTCCAACGCAGTTTCCTGTCAGTGCCGGGCAATGGAGGACGGTACCGCCCTCAGCCGCCCGCCGCGGCGCGTTGCGCCGCGTGGCCGGGCCGCAACGCGCCCAGCACCCGCTTGAACGGCGCCGAGAGATGGTGGCGGAGCATGGCGATGCGGCGGTTACCCTCGGACGTCACCCAGTTGAACTGGATCGCTCGGCGCTGGCCGCTGAACGGCTTGTGCCCGTGCCAGGAGTTGTCGGCCCGCTTGAAGGCGAGCAGCGTCCCCTCGTTGGGCGGCACTTCGGTAATCACGTCGTCGAGGTCGTCACCCGAGCGCAGCAGGCGCAGGCGGCCGCCAGACTCTTCCCAGCTCGGATTCATGTAGATGAGAACGGTGATGATCTTGCTGAGCGAATCCGTGTGGATCTGGCCGTCCTTGGGGCTGCACCGGCCGCGCACCGTGACGGTCGTCGGCCGGCCGGTGAGGTCGACCTCGAACTTCTCCTCGAAGGCGGCGCGGAACTCTTCGCTCTCCAGCTCGTCGAGAAATTCCTGGAACGCCGGGCCGAAAGCGAGCTGGCCGACCGGGAAGCTGCCGCGCTCAGCAATGTTCGGGTAGTCCGCGTTGATGCGCGCGCAGGCGTCGGGACGCACGAAGGAGGGCACGACCAGATATTCGAACGGATCGCTCGCGCGCGCCGTCGCGCGGAACGCCTCCATGTCGAAGTAACGCAGGCCCATCGGAGCACCCCTTCCGCGCGGCTCCATACGCTCGCGCCCCGCCGCTGACAAGGCGACGCTAGTGTCCCGATTCCGAAGTTCGCCTGGTTTTGCCGCGTGCTCCGTAGCGAACTTCGGAATCGAAGGACACTAGCAACTCTATCATTCTAGTGCCGCTTTGAACCCGAAGTTCGCAATCGGACTCGCGGCAATTGTGTTGCGAACTTCGGGTTCGCGGCACTAGGTCGCTAGCGCATCAGGGCAGGCACCAGGATGGCGGCGAGCAAGGCCGCGACCAGCGTGTATTTGACGGCGTAATAGACGTGATAGTTCCACGCCTTCATGCGCTTGCCGACCAGGCGGATGGGATAGATGAACGCGAACGCCTTGTTGACAAAGCCGACCTTCTCGCCGTCGACGTTCTGGGTGGCGGTCGCCTTGACGATGTGATGGATGACCCAGCGATTCATGTTGGTCATGAAGCGGGTCTTGAGCGGCCGCTCGACGTCGCAGAACAGGATGATGCGGGTTTCGTTGGTCTGGTTTTCCGCGGTGTGGATATAGGTCTCGTCGAACAGCAGGTCTTCGCCGTCGCGCCAGGTATAGGGCACGCCGTCGACGAAGATGCGGCACGGCTCGCCCGATTTCGGCGTCACCAGCCCGAGATGATAGCGCAACGAGCCGGCGAACGGATCGCGATGGGCGACGAGGCGCCCGCCCGGCGAGAGCATGGCGAACATCGCCCCATGCACCGTCGGCAGTCCCTGCAGAATCTCCACCGTCTTCGGACACAGCGTCGCGGCCGAGGGGAGGAAGTCCTCGTACCATTTCAGATAAAACCGCCTCCAGCCGCTGCGGAAGAACGAGTTGAATCCCCAGTCGTTGTATTTCGCCGCCGCGCGGATGTAGCCCTCGTCGAACAGCTTGAGGGACTCCTCGCGGATGGTCTCCCAGTTGTCGCGCAGCTTGGCGAGTTCGGGGAACTCGCTCGCCGGCAGCACCGGGCGGTTCGGCACCGCCGAGAACAGGTACATCAGCGCGTTGTAGGGCGCGAGCAGGGTCGAGTGGTCGGTCAGCTGGCGGAAGAAGCCGTGACGCACCTTACCGCGGTAATGCACGTAGAGACCGGCGGCGACGAAGCCGTAGAGCGCGAGGAACTGAGGCGCCAACAGACGTAGAGCCATCGTGCGAACCGTGTTGTGGGGACCCCTTCCCCTATTAGCATGCGGGACGCCTGCGGCAAATATGGCGAGCCTGGCTTCGCCGCCCGAATTACCCCGGTTTGGCCGTCAGCCAAGCCGGCGGCGTTTCGCCCCGGCGCATGATGCCGAGGTAATAGTAGCGCGCATAAGGGGTGATCCTCGGCTCGGCGCCGTGCACCGCGATGAGCGAAAGCCGCGCAGCCTCGATCATGGCGCGGAAGGTATCGGGCGCCGAGCCCTGATTGTTCTCCTGGATCAGGATGACGCCACCGGGCTTGAGGAAGCGGCCGACCGAGGCAAAGAACTCCCGGTGCAGGCGCCAACCCTCGTCCGCAAAGCGTAGCTCGCCGCTTTGAGCGATGTCGAAATGGGGCGGATTGCCGACGACGAGGTCCCACCGTTCGGTTGGCGGAATGTCTTTGAGATTGTCCGAAACATAGAGCGACACGCGGCTGCCCAATCTGCTCGTCGCGATCGTTCGCCGGCACGCGGCCACCGCTTCCGGGTTCACGTCGGCCAGACAGAGCGTGTCGGCGAGGCCGAATCCCAGCAGCGCGAAGCCGATGAATCCCGGGCCCGCGCACCACTCGAACACGCGCGCCTGGCGCGGCATGCCGCGGTCTTTGAGGAACGGAATGTATTCCTGGCCGAATGAAGAACCACCGCCGTCGAGATGGCTTTTGTAATGCACGCTCACGTCGCCGTAGCGCTCCTGGTCCCAAGGCTCGAGCCGGCGCATCAGCGGCTTAAGATGACGGGCTTCAAACTGCTTCCAGGCGTTCATGACTATTTCCCCGGCGGCAGGATCGCCCAGCCGACCTCGACCTTACCGATGCCGTTGCGCGCCGGCAGCGTGAACGGGGCGCCGATCTGCGCGCCGGGCGCGATGGCGCGATATTCGGGTGGGAGGCTGTTGGGGTCGCTCACGACCCAGACCACGGCGGCCCCGCGCGCCTTCAAATCGGCGAGGTCGATCCACGGCGCGCGGCGCGGGTCGCCGTCGATCAGCACCCGGGGACGGTCGGCGGAATAATGGGCGATGTTGCCGCCCGCCCACATGGTGGCGATGACGTAGCGCAGCGGCGCGTCGGTCGCGGCGCGGAAGCGCCGGTCGATTTCGTCGGCAAGGCGGTCGCCGGGGAAGAAGGCGGCGCGGTAGCGGTGATCAATCGACGGCAGCACGGCGTAGTCGGCGACGAAGGCCGCGGCGAGGCCCACGAAAACGATCGCCCAAACGGCCGCGATGCGCGCCAGGCGCGCGCGATCGATCGTCCCGCGCACGGTCATCACGATCCACAGGCCGAGAAACAGCCAGAACGGATAGCCCCACATGGCGACGAGACCGCGCCCGCTCACGGCGGAGAGCGCAATGAGCGTCGCCGCCGGCCCGAACGCCAGCAGGGTGACGATGCGCCGGTCGAAATCGTCGACCTTGACGGCGGCCGGCGCGGGGCGCGGCCAGCGCAGCGGGCAGGCGATCGCGAGCGCCGGAAGCAGCGCGGCCAATTGGGCCGCGGCAAACACCAGCGGATGGCGCACATGATCGAGCGCGCCATGGGACGGCACCGCGCGCGCCGACGCATAGGCGAACGGCAGGAAATCGTTGCGCACGAGCCAGACGAGGTGCGGCGCCATGACGACGAGCGCCACCGCGACCGCGAGCCACGGCCCGGGCGTGGCGAGCGCGCGGCGGGCCTCGCGGTCGATGAGCAGGAACAGCGCGAGCGGCGCCGCCAGGATGACCACGAAATATTTGGCCCACAGCGCCATGCCGAGCGCAAAGCCGAGCAGCAGCCAGTCGGCGACGCGGCCGCGGCGAAGGCCGGCGCGGAACGCAAAGCCGGCGAGCGCCCAGAACGGCAGCTGGATCACGTCGTGATTGAACTTGGGCGCCGTGTAATTGAAATAATGCAGCCCGTCGATGATCAGCACCCCGACGAGCGCGCCGACCGCGCCCACCAGCGGCCGCGCGGTCGCAAACACCAGGGCAAACGTAACGATGATGACGATTCCGCTCAGCGCGTAATAGGCGACGTCGTGGCCGAACAGGCGGTAGACGATCTCGACGAGCCACCACGGCATCGGCGGCAGTTTGTCATAGCCGAGCTGCCACTCGCGCCCATAGGTGAGCGCTTCGATGAGATCGAGCGGCAAGTTTTTGTAGAGCAGCGTCGGCAGCGCCGTCCACACCGCCGCATGCACCACCGCGAAGGCGGCGAAGGCCGCGTACGGACGCCGTTCGATCCAGGCGGCGAGCGGCAGCGCCACTCATCCGCCTCCATCAAGTCCGCCGGCCAGCTCCGGCACCACCCATAGCGGCGCCTCGCCGCGATGGACGCGCTCGACGTTGTCGAAGGCGTTACGCAGCCGCGCCGCGTGGTTGTCCCAGGTCGGACCGGCGAAATGAGCCGTGAGCACCACGTTGTCGAGCTTGAACAGGGGATTGTCCGATGGTGGCGGCTCGCGGTCGAACACGTCGAGCCCGGCGCCGAACAGCTTGCCGGCGCTCAGCGTCCGATAGAGCGCGGCTTCGTCGATCACGGGCCCGCGGCAGGTGTTGACGAGGATCGCG
>Ga0153928_1000021_pt1 | contig 79222 bp, 67 predicted proteins | sample TSNJ012MetaG_FD_106656 | JGI IMG/M metagenome (GOLD analysis project Ga0153928, IMG submission 106656) | Attine ant fungus gardens microbial communities from New Jersey, USA - TSNJ012 MetaG | ecosystem: Host-associated > Fungi > Mycelium > Unclassified | place: USA: New Jersey, Wharton State...
GCCATGATCTGATTGAGCTGATTGCAGCAATGAATTTTAGGGTCCATGTATAGGGGCGAATAGCGCTTTAGGGTTGAGGTAATCAGCGTGATGCCCTCTTTGTTAAATATCGGTGGCTTTTCATCAACACAAATTACAATTGAGGACTTGGTGATGTTCAGACTCGGATGCATCCCTGTTTGCGCTTTAAAACCACGGGTGATCTGTAGCCGCATATGTATATTGTCAATTCCCAAAGCGATATTCTTGCGTACCAATTTCTTGACAACCTCGATCAGCTCCTCCTGTGTCATGCCTACTTCAATTTCCAATGTTTTGCAGGATTCAAAAAGCCGTTTTACATGTTCTTTCAACATATAAACTCGATTGCCATATACTCGAATCCCCTCATACACACCATCACCATGCTGAAAGCCGCTGTCATAAACAGAGATAACCGCCTCAGACTTTTTTACGTATTCGCCATTGACATAGAGTATCGTATCCGTTACGGGCTTGCCTTGAAACATAATAGTACCGTCGCTGCTGAGTTGAGAGAGCTTATTCATATTTCTACACCTCCGTTTTATTTTGGTAAAATGGCTTTACCAATTTGTGCTTAAATTATAGAGCCGGTAATTTAATTTGTCAAGCAAAATTCCATAACTTATAGAATTTTCTGGTTGATCGCTGATAATGCCCATGCATTTGCAAAATTCCCCGCCTATTACTATAAAGGGCGATAGTTTTATTGCGGGCAGCAAGAATACTGGATAATTTCAGTGTAACCGTGTAAAATTGCTTGCTTTTCGAGCAAAAGTGTAACCAGGCTTTGGTTACACTTTTATAATTAGCCGTATTTAAAGGCTGTTTCGATCTTGTCAACACTGTTTCATCTTGCGGCTACCTACTCATTTGCAACTGAAAAGAAGCCGGAAGAAAGATCGACCCAAACGGCTGGGCGCACACCGTCATTATATTGATGGTTACCCATTCCATCTAAATATAGTTTTCCGTCAGATCCAACGGAGCCTGTTGCCGTCCTTGAGGCGGCGGGGTCTCTTAGCCACCAACCTGTAGTAACACGGGAGTTTCTTTCATATGAAGTAGAATATGAAAGCCTTTCCTTCTCTGTTGGCCAATAGGCCGTAACTTCACGACTGCTTAGAAAAAAGAGTGCATCTTCCGTATCTGGTCCACCGTTTATCCCATGCGAGTTTGTGTAATCATTGAATACCCTGGTTTTAAGAATCATTGTCTGATCTTCCGCTGAAAGAAGCGCATTTAAGAATGTGCTGTTCAACCATTCCCGAATTGAACTTTTCGCCCAATTGGTAGGCTTGGATCCCTCATCAAATATATGCTTATCCGGACATGCGTCTGTAATTAACAATGCTTTTCCGTCCTCAATTTCGAGTACTTTCCAGGCAACTGCTTCCGGGCCATTCTCCAGATTATCATCTTGCTCATAGCTTCCCCAATAAAGCAGTCCACCCACCTTGATATTTTGGCGAGTTTGTCTGAAATAAGCCTCGGGTTGATCCCTACTATCGCTATAATCTCCCAGTTCTTCAAAAAGAATCTCGGCCAAGTCAATTCGCTGGTATTTAAGATACTTCATCGCTATCTGATATTTACATTCCAGTACCGCTTCTAAGTTGCCTTGATAAGGATCACGTTGCTGTAATTGATGCCAGATATAATATGTACGATCATCTGCCAGCTTATTCAAAAGATATTGGTAACAGGCTAGATATAACATATCCTCACTGTCTCGATAATTGCCTAATCCTTCAAATGCCTGCTGTGCTTGTTCAAGTTTATTTTTATTCAAGCAATTTTTTGCAAATAGGTATTTTGCATTCAGATACTGTTCTTCACTATCGGAATAACCCTTTTGGGATAATTGATAAAATATGGGGTAGGAAGTTTCATATTGTCCTTGAGCATTGTATTCGAGCGCACATTGATAGTTCGATTCCATATATTTGGTGTCACTGTCCTTATAACCGGAAATTTTTTGGAATACTGATGCTGCATCCAAATAATTTCCGGCTGTAAACTTTTCTTCACCATCATAATAGTTAGCTTCCAGAGACATATTTTCACTGTCTTTATATGACAACAATAGATCAAAGTTGGTAGCCGCTTCTGAATACTGCTTTTGTTCAAGTAGAGAGAATGCATAAAGATACTGTGCTTCTCTTGCCTGTGGCTGACTATCCTCATATGTAGGAATGCTATTGAACACAGCCATAGCACGCTCATACTCTTTTTCTTCCAGATAGACTAAGCCTTGTTGATATTTTGCTGCTTGAGCCTTGTCTGGACTGTCGCTATAATCTTTCAAAGCGAAAAATTCGTCCGCTGCTAACAGATAATTCCCGGTATCCAGATCGGCCTGGGCCTGCTGATAGCGGATATACTGCACTTTCTCGGCGCTATCCTCATAATTCCCCAGTTCCAGAAAAAGTTCTTTGGCCTGCTCGTACTGTTTCTGCGTCAGCAGTTCCTGAGCCTGAATATACAGCTGATTCTGATACCATGTATTGCTATCCAGGTAACCGCCCAATTCGGCAAAGCAGGCCTTTGCCTAGGCTCTCTGGCCTGACTCAAAAAGCGCAATTGCCCTTTGATATTTAGCCTCTTTTTGCCGATCCAAACTGTCACGATAATTTCCCAATGCGGCAAATCCATCTTCCGCCGCCTGATACTCCTGGCGCTCAAGCAATTCAGTAGCATTCTTATATTTGGATGCAGGTATAATTGCACAGAACGTTACTAGCAGTACTACAATCAAGGGGACCATCACCAGAATGACCGGTTTGAACTTTTTCATTAGCCGGGAATATTTGGCCTGCTGATTTAGCTTTTGCTTCAGCTTTTGGAGCTCTCGCTCCTTTTTCTCTTGTTCTGCCTTGATCTGCGCCAAGGTTTCGGCCATGGCGGCTTCGTCTGCGGCTTGCTTCTTTTTACGGCAGATTGCTTTTGCCTGCATCCGGCATTCGCCAGCCAAGGCAGAGGAGTCTTTGTAACCCGCCACTGCGTCAAATGCTTGGGCAGCTTGCTGATACTGGTGTTCATCCTGACATTGTGCTTTTGCCCTAAGGGCCTCTTGATAAAGCCGTTCTCTTCTCCGGAGTTCTTGTCTGTTGATTGATTGTTGGTTATATCCATGTAAGATTGTTCGGTAATTTTCATCGGCAAATTGGAATGCCTTCTGGTAATGATAGTAATCCTTCAATACGACCCTGCACTTGGCTAAGTCGTCTTCTTTGCGGAGCTTTAGGTCAATCATCAGCTTTCCAATATAGCCTTTGGCACATTTGAAATCACTATCGAGTACCCGCTCTAATAATTCATCGGCCTTGGCGAAATTGCCATCTTCCAAATATAGAAAAGCTCGCTCCAGCAAGGATTGCGTGGTCGCGCTGTCTTTAGTTATCCGGTCATCAGCATTCGGTAGGAGCAGAGCCTTTTTGATCCCACGCATTAGATCCTGCATATACCCTAGTTTGCTTAGGTCCTGGGCTTGCAGGTGAAGAACCTCTTGGGGCAGATTGGACGCGGCCATATCACGGTAGACTGGAATTAATACCTTGCTTTTGTTTTGTGCCATCAGTGCCAGGTAGCGGCTCCATTCGTTTTTAACCCATACTGCATTCATGTATTCTGGCTTTGTACCGACCAGCACCATCACCTTGGAACTGTGAAGAGCCGCAAATATGTGGGGCTCAAAGGCGTTTCCCAGCTTGCCCTCTAAGGTAACCCGTGAAAAGAATACGCGGAATCCTTCCTCGGTCAGTTTATCGTATAGGTCTTGTGCGATTACACTGTCTGGCGTGCGGCAACCATTCTCGTCGTTTTCTTTGTGGCAGATAAATATATCATAAGGCGTTTCCTGAGCGGCTATTTCCAGGATACCCTTTTGTATCCTATCGATTCGGCCGGCTTCTTCTTCATAGACTATGCGGGTTTGCTCGTCTGCATAGTGCAGTGCCGTCTGGTAATCCGAATTCGTGAAGATTGAAGCGCCATGGGTGCGGTTGCATGTAAGAATCCGGCGCCCTGGTTCGCTGCCTTCCACATAATTAATTCCGTACTTACACAGAACCAGACACCAGTATGCCTCGGCATCGGTCTTGTCTTCGCTTAAAATATCTTCATACAGCATAAGGGCTTTGTCAAACTCATTGTTCTGACGGTAATAATTTGCCCGGTCATAACGGTTTGCAATCACTTCGTCACGATTTCGGGGAAGCGTCAGAAGCGAATCACAATATTGGCAGACAACAAGGGAAGCCCCTTCTTGGATATCCACGTTTCCCCCACAAACCTTGCATTTAATTACAATTGATGACATATGCTCTCCTGATCAGTTAAGGTGGTATTTTGGCGTGTGTTTTGAACTTAAGTAACATTTTACTGGATATAATTATAATTGTTTTAAGGAAAAAATTCAACCGGTAACGCTAATAGACCTACGGTTCAAAAGAAACGTAGGTTCGGCATGCAGTATGGATTACTAAGAGATAAATTTAACCCACATGTACATTAGATTATTGTTTTTGCAGAACAATTTTTAGCGGAATACATATGGCGGCAGTAAATATTCCGGCTACAATCGCTTCGGGAATACCATTGGCTGCGATAATCCCTAAAATCACTTTGTAAACCGCATCTAAAGCTACGTTTCTTACAGCGGCATACGAATCCTTAAAGAAGAAGAAAATCAGATGCATTACGAGCAAAGTGTTTGTAAGGGAACCAACAACACCGGAAATGGTAAGACATACGATGTCAAGCTTATTGCCGCACAATTTTTTCAATCCCTTGTAAACAAACCACGGGAAAATCCCCACCAAAATTCGCGGAACAAAGCAGACAATAAGTGCCAATGGACTTCCGTGGTCTGTAGCAGGCATGGGAATAAGCGGTGAGAAAACAAAGGAGGATATTGCCGGCGTCATCGTATTGTTGATCAGGCTGGTTACTCCAAATAAAAATCCCAAAACGCCCCCACATTTGGGACCTAGCAGAATTGCGCCGATAATCACCGGAATATGTATAATCGTTGCTTTTATAAACGGCAGCTGGATATAGCCGATAGGCGTAAATGCCAGAACAAAAATAATTGCGGCAAACATTCCCATTAGCGTGAGTTTCGTTGATTTACTTTGAATATTCATTTGAAGTACTCTCCTTTATTTTATATAACGTAAACGCCTAGATGATTGAGGGTGGCGCGGATAATTGCCGTGACTTCAGCAAGCGCCCCTTTCCCCTCGTATCCACAAGCGAGCCGGGCTATGCGCGGCTCAATCAGAGTCCACCCTCGCTGCTGTAATACTTGCAGATTGTTCTGTGTCGCTTCGTTTTCGTACATCCTTGTATTCATGGCGGGAGCAATCAGCTTTGGAATTCCATACGTCGCCAGAACCATAGAAGTCAGCATATCGTCGGCAATTCCGTTTGCTATTTTTCCGATAATATTAGCAGTTGCGGGGGCAATTAATAACAAATCCGCCTTTTGAGGCAGTGAAACATGTACAATCTCTTCAGGATTATCCTCTTGCAGAACATGAACATAAACTTGATTGTGGGATAATGCCTGCAAAGTCAATGGGGTGATAAAAGACGCGCCGTTTTTCGTCATAACCACATGAACATCGCAGTCTTGTTTGATCAGTCCCGTCACAATATCAGCGGCTTTATATGCGGCAATGCTGCCCGTAACGCCAAGTATTATCGTTTTCATTAAGTGCGGCCCTCCTTTGGCAAGGCAGTTCTTTCCAAAACACATTCAAAAATCATCCGCGCGATCTCTTGTTTTGTATTTGCCCTTCGCAATATTCCTGTATTATCTATTAAAATCGCTTTGTGCCGATCGTTTTCAATATTTGCCAAATCGTTGGCAAGAACAAAATCACAGGTGTTTTTTGTTAATAAATTTTGTCCTGCCAGCAGCAGTTCTTTCTCGGATACGTTTGACAATAACTTAAATCCCACAAGAAGCGTATGCGGCTGTATTGCTTTGATGCGCTCAATAACCTTTGGGGTCTGCTTAAGCAGCAACATAACATCGGAAGCGTTGGAACTTATTTTTTTATCCGTTAAAGGTTTTACGCATTGAAAAATGGCGGCTCGTATTTTATCAGACAGTTCATTTTGGGAAATATCCTCTTCTTGCAATGAGTGCGAAATCATTTCAGCCATTTCGTCTATTGTTATTATGGCTTGCGGGGTAAAATCACTAACAGCCATCGAGTGAATAACGCAGTCATACGGCCGCTGGCGCAGCAGTGTTTCCAATGTTTCTATGAGTTCCGCAACACTCCGGATCCGTATGATTTCGATATCGGTACAAGCAGGCAATGCGGCTGCTTCACCGCATACATATGTGACTTTTGAATTTGCCTGTGCAAAAACATCCGCAATGATACTGCCCAGGCGCCCGGTAGCATGATTGGAAATGCTTCGTACTGAATCGATATTTTCACGTGTTCCACCGGCTGTAATAAGAACATTCATCATTTACACACCACCTTATTTTGAAATTGATTATGAGAAAAAATCATTTTTTTAATAAATTCAATTTGATTGTCCATAAGTTCTTCTGAAATTCCGGCGGCAGTTCCGAGCATACTGATTCCTTCGATGAAAAACATAATATTTACAGCTAAATCGTCTATCATACAGTCGGAAATGTCCCCTTTTTGAACACCGTAGTTCAACATTTCTAAAACAATCGTTTTTGTATTAAGGAATTGATTGTAAAAAAATTCCTCGTCGTAATCGTCTTTATGTGCAAACCGATATTCGTACACGGCTATCAAAAGACTGTTATTTATATTCAGAAGCCGTTTCTTCTGCTTATCAAAGTATTCATCAATCAACTGCCGAAAACTCTTATCTTCCGCAAGGTAACCTCGCGCTTCTTTCAGCTTTTGCTCATTATGCAGAATAATTACCTGCATAAAAATTTCATCGACCGATTGAAAATAAAGATAGATCCCGCCACGGCTGATATTGCATTCCTCAATAATGTCTTTCATTGTAACGGCAGTGAAGCCTTTTCGGATAAAAACCTGCTTTGCTTTCTCTAGTATTAGCTTCCGCTTTGCTTCTGATTTAGACGGCATTGTATGTCTCCTTCGATAGTTCCCACAAGCAGATTCCGCATATGGAAAATGACACCCGTGTCACAAGTATTATATGACACGAGCGTCATTATGTCAAGACGCAATTTCATTTAAGTGCAATTTCATTTAAGCTGCTTATCGTTCAGGCCCAAACCTTTATAATCCAGGGGCTTTATCCGAATCGGTATCATAATTCCCGGCCATATTTTTTATTGCGGCAAGCGCATAACGCTCTTTTACAGAAATTCCTATAAAACATATATGTTTTGTTTTTTAGGTGTTGACAAATAAAAAAACTTATGATACTTTTATATACAGTCATATAAAACATATATGTTTCATATGATATAAAAGATTGGAGGAAGTTATAATGAAGGCTAACATAAATGGAGGAAAACAATTAAGACAGATTGCAATTTATGGGAAGGGTGGTATTGGAAAATCCACTACAACTCAAAACTTGACGGCGGGGCTAGCTGAACTCGGCAAGAATATTATGGTTGTTGGCTGTGACCCTAAAGCCGACTCTACGAGGCTGCTGCTCGGAGGGATGCATCAAAAGACTGTACTTGACACACTGCGCGAAACAAAACAAGGAATCACGCTCGATAACCTGATGAAGGTTGGCTTTAAAGGCATACGGTGTGTGGAATCGGGTGGTCCCGAACCGGGAGTGGGATGCGCGGGAAGAGGAATTATAACCTCAATTGGCATGTTAGAAAATTTGCATGCGTATACGGATGACTTGGATTATGTCTTTTACGATGTGTTAGGAGATGTTGTCTGCGGTGGCTTTGCAATGCCGATTCGTGAAGGAAAAGCAAAAGAGATATACATAGTAGCAAGCGGGGAGATGATGTCGTTGTATGCAGCGAACAATATCGCAAAAGGTATTGCAAAATATGCCGCAAAAGGCGTTGTTCGTTTAGGTGGTATTATCTGTAATAGCAGAAACGTAGATCACGAAAAAGATTTACTGCGTGCTTTTGCTAAAGAATTAGGAACACAGCTGATCCATTTTGTGCCCAGAAACAATATTGTACAACGAGCCGAAATCAAAAGAAAAACGGTTATAGAATATAGCCCCGAAGCAGAGCAGGCAGACGAATACAGAAAGCTGGCGGAAAAGATTGAGAATAACCAGATGTTTACGATACCTACGCCTATGGATCAGGAACGTTTGGAAGAAATTATGCTTGAATACGGACTTATGGATTTAAGTGATGATTATAAAATTTGAGCAATTATTTTAGGTTTAAAAATAATATAAAAACTTTATAGGAGAAGCAAAAAATGGGAACAACTTATAAATCGATTACAGAATTGGTAGGAAAAACACCTCTGCTGGAGCTGGTAGGTTATCAAAGGCAGGAAAAGCTTGAAGCCCACTTGTTGGCGAAACTGGAATATTTCAACCCAAACCAAAGTGTCAAAGATAGAATTGCTTTATCCATGATTGAGGATGCCGAACGGAAAGGGCTGCTAGGGCCGGGTGATACCATTGTTGAAACGACAAGCGGAAACACGGGGATTGGGCTGGCGGCGATTGCAGCGGCAAAAGGATATCAATTCAGGGTTTACATACAAGACCAAGTGAGTGATGAGCGGTTTAAGGTTATTCATGCTTTTGGCGGGAAGACAATCAAGCTTTCTGAGGAACCTGTTCTCGCGACAGTCTTGCAAGAGACAGGCGGAGATTTTGTGGCGGCGATAAAGGTTCTGGAAGATCAGATATTGAGCAAAGAGGAAGGGATTTTCTTTGTCAATCAAATCGCGAATCCCGCGAACCCACAAATACACAGTCAGTCAACCGGACCCGAAATTTGGGAGGACGCCAATGGTCAAGTGGACATATTGGTTGCCGCCGTTGGAACTGGCGGAACAATATCCGGCGCCGGCAAGTTTCTACGGGAAAAGAATCCTAATATAAAAATTATTGGCGTTCAGCCTGGTTCCGGTTCCCTGCCCAGTGAGGAAAACCCAACACCAGAGGAAATCACCGGCGTTCACCCCTTCTCCGGTATTCCGGACGAGCGGATTCCGAAAACGATGGATACTTCAATTTATGATGAGGTCATTGAGGTAGAGACCTGGCAGGCTTATGAGGCGGCAAGGGCTGTTGCCCGGACGGACGGCATTCTGATTGGCACGTCCTCCGGCGCCGCTATTTATGCAGCTGCTCAGGCAGCAAGAAGAGCGGAGAACAAAGGCAAACAGATCGCGTTGATTCTGCCCGACACAGGCCTTCGGTATTTGTCAACCGGGCTTTTCGATGAATAAACTAGTATCACAAATTAAGTGAAAGGGGGCTCTCCATTTTGAATAATTATGAGAATCTGAAAAATTCGCATCCCTGCTTCGGAGGACATAAAAAGAATAAGGGACGAATTCATCTTCCTGTCAGTCCCGGATGTAATATCGAATGCCGGTTTTGCGACAGAAAAATCAATGATTATGAACAGCGGCCCGGTGTGACCGCATCGATTATCCAACCGCAGGAGGCGGTGGAAATTGTACGCAGATCTTTGGCGTTATGTCCCGAAATTACCGTTGCAGGGATAGCAGGCCCCGGAGATACGCTGGCTACGTCATATGCGCTCGAAACTTTTCGACTCATTAAACAGGAGTTTCCACAACTGCTCAAATGTATGAGCACCAATGGCCTTCTGCTGGATGAAAAGGCAGATGAGATTATCGAGGCCGGAATCGATTCCTTGACGGTGACCGTAAACGCGGTGAATCCTGAAATAGAGGCAAAGCTTAACAACCGCATTGTCTATCATGGAAGAGTATATGAAGGACTTGAGGGTGCTGAGATTTTAATTCGCAATCAGCTTTCCGGTATTAGAAAAGTAACGGGATCAGGAATTACCGTTAAGGTAAACACCGTGCTTGTTCCGGGTGTGAATGATGAGCATATTGGAGAAATTGCGAAAACAGTAAGTAGGCTCGGCGCTTCTATCTACAACATAATTCCGCTTATTCCGCAGCACGAGCTATCACATTGCCAAGCACCCAATTGTGCGGAAATTAATAATGCAAGAACAAAGGCAGGTCAGTATATCGACGTGTTCCGCCATTGCCGGAGATGCCGGGCGGATGCCATTGGTGTGCCGGGCGAAAGCGATTTTGGAGATCAAATATATCTTAAAAGAATTGCCCACAAAGATACATTTTCACATGGGTAAGGAGGGGGCCAATATGTCATATAAAATTGCCGTCGCAAGCACGGACGGAAAGGTTGTAAATCAGCATTTTGGCAGGGCAGAAAAATTTTATATTATTGATGTTTCTGACAATGGGACCTTTTGCCTTGAAACTACACGGGAAACATCAGCCACTTGTACAGACGGAGAACACAGCGACGACAGCCTCAATAAAAATGTTTCCCTTTTGTCAGACTGTTCCTATGTGCTTGTAAGCCGGATCGGACCGGGCGCTGAATATGCACTTAACAAAAAAGGGATCACAGCATTTGCAATTTCAAATTATATAGATAAATCAATTGAAAAAATTATCATATACCACGATCGTATTAACAAAACAAACTAGGAGGGAATCATATGGCATTTCAAGTAGATACGTCAAATATACCGACAAGGGAAAACCGTCTTGGCTCTATTACAGGCTATAACGGCGACCTTATGGACTTGGTGAATCAATCCCGATGCGGCTCGCTACAGAATAAGGAGCGTTGCTTCAGCCAGTCAAGTACATGTCTTTCAAGCTGTGCAATCGGGCAGCTTGCGGGTATTCGTGATGTTGCTGTTATTTATCATACTCCCGCGGGCTGTACGACAGTCGCGCCGGGTACAAATGTATTGATGCGGCAGCTTGCGGCAAGGATCGGAGAAACAACGAATACCGTTATTATCGGAAGCGATATGGACGAAAACGATACGGTTTTCGGCGCGCTTGACGCTGTTCGGGAGATCATCTGTAAAACGTATGAGAACTACCATCCAAAAGCAATTTTTATTGCAAGCTCCTGCGTGAGCGGTGTAATCGGAGAAGACATAGACAGTCTTGTCGATGAACTTGACAGCGAATTGGATATCCCGGTTATTGCCGTTCACTGCGAGGGCTTTAAGTCGAGAATTTGGGCTTCGGGTTTTGATATATCCGACCATGCGGTATTGCAAGGCATTGTAAAACCGCCAAAAGAAAAAAGACCGGTTATCAACTTCAAGAACTTCTTTGAAAGCGAACGAAAACAGATCACCGAAATATTTGCAGAGCTTGGCGTAAAACCGCAGTTTTTGTATGTTAATTCAACGGTGGAGGAGTTGGAGCATATCTCCGAATCCTTGGCAACCGTTTGTATCTGCGGTACGCTTGGTACCTATCTCGGAAACGCTTTGGAGGAGTTATACGGCGTTCCTTATATTAGAACAGTAAATCCTCTCGGCGTTATAGGATTTGAAGCATGGCTGCGTGAAATCGGTCGGGTTATTGACAAAAGCCAGGAGGTCGAAGCGTATATAGAACGGGAACGTGCGATTTATCTGCCGCGGATTGAAGAAGTTAAAAAGGAACTTGAGGGCCTGACGGCTGTCATCGGAATGGGACCAGGCTACACTTATGAAGTTGCCAGGGTTTTACAGGAGCTTGGAATAAAGGTTTCGTGGGCAGCGGCGTGGCACTACGATTATAAATACGACAACCAGGAAATTCCTCCGGCTCTTGATTATTTGCAGAACAATTCCCCCGATAACATCAAGCTGAGCGTTGCAGATCAGCAGAACTATGAAATTATGAATATCTTAAACGAGTATAAACCGGACTTGTACTTTTCTAGGCACCCCGGTTCGACTGTTTGGGCGATCAAGCAGGGAATCGCAGCCATTTATGTTGCGGATGAGTATATGATATTCGGCTATAAGGGAATGCTTTCCTTTGCAAAAACGGTTTTAGATACCGTCAAAAACAGGAGTTTTGAAAAGAACCTTGCAGCAAGGGTGAAGCTGCCCTATACCGACTGGTGGTATAAGCAGAATAACGGCGCGCTGTTAAAGGAGGGTGAATAATTATGGCGAAATTATTAGATCAACCACGTTATAAATGCGCTCTTGCGGCAATGCAGACAGTACATTCCATAACAAGGGCACTGCCAATCCTGCATTCCGGTCCCGGCTGTGCGCAGAAGTTAAATGATAATTTAGGCACATCCGGTTTATTCTCCCCGAATATTTTTCCATGTACGAGCGTTAGCGAAAAGGAAGTTGTATTTGGAGGAAATGAGAAGCTGAAGGATACAATCGAAAATGCGCTGAAGGTCATCGATGCCGACTTGTACGTTGTCCTGACGGGCTGTACCTCTGAAATTATTGGTGATGATGTTGAATCTGTCACAAAGGAATTTGCAGCTGCGTCTAAACCCGTTATTTATGCGAACACACCCGGTTTCAAGGGCAACAACTTTGTGGGGCATGACTGGATTTTGACTGCGATATTCGATCAATACCTGAAAGAAACGGAGGCACGGGAAAAGGGTCTGGTAAACATTTTTGCAGGAATTCCGATGCATGACCCGTTTTGGCTCGGCAATCTGCGTGCGCTCGAAAAACTCGTCTCTAAGCTTGGACTTACGCCAAATACCATATTCGGACACAACAGGGGCATCAAAAACATCGACAAAATCCCACAGGCCGGTTTTAACCTGTTAGTATCCCCATGGGTCGGACTTGAAAGCGTACAGTTCCTGGAAAAGAAATTCGGAACACCGTATCTGCATTATCCCGTTTTGCCGATTGGTGCATTTGAAACATCCAAATTCCTACGTGCAGTCGGAAACTTCGCGGGTGTAAACAGCAAGCGAACAGAACAGCTTGTGGCACAGCATGAAGACGAATATTATTACTACATTGAACGATATGCAGATGTGTTTTTGGAAACACGCATCATGTCTAAGAGATTTGCCACCGTTTCGGACGCCCAATACAGTCTCGCTGTAACCAAATTTCTTGTCAATGATTTGGGTATGTTCCCCACAAGGCAATATATCACGGACGGCACCCCGGAGCAGTATCGCGAAAAAATAATGGAGGAGTTTAAAAACCTCAATTACGGAATTGAGGCGGAGATCCAATTTTCAACCGACGGCTATCAAATCCATAAAGAAATTGAACAGGCTGATTTTGCTGGATATCCATTGATTGTCGGAAGTAACTGGGAGAAAAAATTGGCGCAGGAATTAGGTGGTCATTTTGTAAATGTCTCCTATCCTGTTATCGAACGGCTTGTCATTAACAGCAGCATTGCAGGCTACGATGGCGGTTTAAAGCTTCTTGAGGATATCTATTCGGCAGCGCTTACGAAACTGAGCTTGTAGCAGGTAATTCAGAATCCGGCAGACGCAATTTCATTTTTGAGAAAGTCACCTTTTTGCAAAGTCCTATATATTTAGAGTTGAAAAAAGTAGTACAGTTGGATATAATATTAACAGGCATTATTAAATAATAGGGCATGATCTTTAAAGTAATGGATTTTATTCTACGAAATAATGCCGTGTATTGCAAAAGAATAGGAGACTTTCTTATGGTATTTCCAGAGACAGGGACAAATGATTATGTTAAGCTTATGAATTTAAACAGCCTTTTCAAGCTGATTCTTCAAAATCAGCCGATTTCCCGGGCGCAGTTAGCGAGCTTGGCGGGGCTGAGTAAGGTAGCGGTCTCCAGCAACATCGATTTCTTACTGCAGAAGCAGGTGGTGCGGGAAATCGGGATAACCGATAGTAAGCGTGGACGTCCGCCGATATTGCTGACCGTAGATGGGGCGGCCGGTGTGATCATCGGCATTGAAATGGATGTCATGTTTAACCGGATGGTAGTGGCGGATATTGCCGGCAGTATATTAGAAGAAATTCAGTTACCGGATAACCTGTCGGACGATCCGCCGCATTTTATGGACGAGATTAGCCGGGAAATTGCAGCGGCCAAAGAACGGTATGCCCACACGCCTTTGGGTGTCATGGGAGTGGGAATATCTGTTATTGGCCATTATAACCAAAAGGATGAAGTCATTGAATATGCTGCGAACCGCCAAAATTGGATCGGATACTGTATCGGAGGAGAGTTTCGGAAACGTAATCCGAATCTCCCCTTATTTGTGGAGAGAGCTTCGGATGCAGGTGCCTTGGGCGAAGTGGAATTTGGTAAGACAAGGGTTCTGCGTAAGCTGGCGTTTCTCTCCTGCTCCTGGGGGATCGGGGTTGGCGTATACCAAGATATCAACGCCACCACAGGAGTGCTGGTTTCATCCAGCCGATTTGGCCATACTACCATTAACTTTAACGGCCCGAAATGCGAATGCGGAAACCGCGGCTGTCTGGAATGCTATGCATCCATACGCAGCTTATTCCGTAAATTATACCCGGACAGTGCCTATAAAACCGAACTGCTGGAAGAGCTTGCAGACCGGTTGAAGAGTGGTGAGCCGCAGGCGGTTTCGGCGATGCATGAAGTGATCCAGTATCTGGGCATCGGCATCGCCAATGTTATCAATGCCTACCGGCCGCTTCAGGTGTGCATCGGCGGGATCATGAGTTCTCTGATGAATGAACAGATGCTAAGACAAATTCAGCAGAAGGCAAAAGAAATGGTTCCGGCTGTTTTCTATGAAAATACGAATATCTACTGCTCTGAGCTGGGCGGCTTGTCGATTGTCCTGGGAGCGGTCGCCATTGTGCGGAACAATCTTATTTCCATTATACTGGATCCTCCGGATTGAGTTTGTTCCCGACATTATTTTTTCTGGTTCTGCCGGATGCGCATACACAGTATCCGGCAGAACCATTTTTGTATGAAAGGTACAAAGGGAGAAATAATAAGAGAGAAAATCCTAGATATTGAGTATTTAGTACGAGTGGATAACTTTAACTTGCTTTTACTATTGGCCATCTGTATGTGTGCGTCTTTAGCAGCATGTACATCCTCTTCGAATGAAACGACCAGTGGCGGGCAGACGGATCCGGGCCAGACCACTACCGCAGCCGGCACATCGGAAGCCGGCAGTGAAGCTTCTTCTACCGATTATCCGAAGAAGGACATCAATTGTATTATTCCCTTTGGTGCGGGCGGAGGCGCGGATAATCTGCTGCGTCCTCTTGCGACGATTGTGCAGCAGAATATTGGCGTCAGCTTAATCGTGGACAATGTGACCGGCGCTTCCGGCGCTACCGGTGCCGTTACGGTCAGTGATTCGGCGGCAGACGGTTATACGCTGCTAATGACTGCAGAGAATCCGTCGATCTACGATGCAATGGACATCAGTGAGCTTACTTATGACGATTTTGAAATCATTTTCCTGCTGGGAAGTGAGAGCGTAATCCTGTATGTTGCCAAGGATTCTCCCTATAATACCGTCGAAGAATTATTCGAATACGCACTGCAGAATCCTGGGAAGGTGACGAAGCCCGTGGCTGGCCCCGCCGGCCTGGCGGCGATTGCCGATTCGCTGATTAAGGCAGCGATCGGCGCGGAGCTGACGCAAAGCCCTTCGGATGGAGATGCGGATGCTCTGGTTCAGGTAATGGGCGGTCAGGTGACCTGCGGGATCGGTAAATTAAGCACCGTGGGAGAATATCTGGAAAGCGGTGATATCAAGGCACTCTGCAGCTTTACCACGGAACGCATGGAGCAGCTGCCGGATGTACCGGCGATTACGGAGGATTATCCCGAATTTGAGGCGTATCTGCCTTGGGGCTCCTTCTATACGGTTTGCGCGCCGAAGGGAACTCCCCAGGATCTCCTGGATACGTTGGCGGATGCTTTTAAAGCCGCATATGAGGATCCTTCTTATCAGGAACTGTTAACCAGTGCGGCAATTGAACCGCTTGGCCTGACTGGTGACGATACGCGCGAATATGTGAGCAATTACCGTAAGAACGTCGTAACTTCACTGATTGAGGCAGGAACGATTCAACATACCCTGGACGAGCTTGGAATCCAATAGGTGGATTCCTCCGATCCTGTTCATCTTTGCCGTGCTGCCTGTACCGAGGCAGCACGGCGGCAAGGAGGTATCGTAATGGAAGAAAAACAAAAAAGAAAGCCGGGTGAGCAGGGATTTGCGCTGATTCTCCTGGTCGCGTCGCTGCTGGTTCTGGTGGAGTCGGTCCGCATGTTTCAGGTCTCCCCTAAGCTTTCCTCTTATGGCGGCCTTCCGTTGATTCTCAGCATCTTAATGACCTTATTTATGGGGAAAGTTATTCTGTTTGAGAACCGCCGGATGGAAAAGCCGGAGACGACGAGTCCCCTGGATGGCATTCGGTATGTATTTTCTAAGGATGTTGCAGTCTTTACCGGATTGATTCTGCTTTACTGTATCGCTTTGTATTTTCGCCTGGGATTTCTTGTCTGCACACCGATATTTTTATTTGTCAGCATGCAGTTTTTTATTCCCCGGGGGATTAAGAGTAACATCATCTATAGTGCGGTTTTAACCGCAGCAGTCTATGTGGTCTTTACGCTGATTTTCCGCGTACAGCTGCCGTAAGGAGGTTTTGAATGAGTACATGGTCTTATCTGCTAATACCGTTCCAGAATCCCTTATTAATTGTCCTGGTGGCAATTGGCACCTTTGTGGGAATTTATGTGGCGGCGATTCCGGGGCTGACCGGCACCATGGCGGTAGCCCTGCTGGTTTCTTTTACCTACGGCTGGAACACGCACAGTGCGTTAGCCATCATGCTGGGTGTCTTTATGGGGGCGGCTTATGGCGGTTCCCGATCGGCCATCCTGCTGAACATACCGGGAGCGCCGTCGGCGGTGGCGACAGCCTTTGACGGATATCCCCTAGCCTTAAAGGGTCAGGCGGGTAAAGCCATCGGCGTAGCCACGGTGCAGTCCTGCCTCGGTGGTGTCATCGGAATCTTAGCGCTGATGCTGTTTACACCGCTGATCTCGAAGTTCGCCATGAACTTTGCGGCCCGTGACTATCTGATGCTGGCGTTTATTGGCATGATGATGGTAGGCAGCATGGGGGCGAAATCCCTGACGAAGAGTTTATTTAGCGCCGTGCTGGGCATTATGCTGGGAACGGTGGGTATGGATGCGGTTACAGGGGCTCAGCGTTTCACCTTTGGTAATGCGTATCTGATGCCCGGCATCAGTCCCATTGTAGCGATGATTGGTCTGTTTGGCTGCTCGGAAGCGTTGATCCAAATTTTTAATAAAGATGAAAAACGAGTCAAACAAGAGGTGGATAAAATTGTTCCTTCTTTTAAAAGTACATTGAAATACATTCCGCTGACGCTGAAGTCTTCGGCGATCGGAACACTGGTGGGGGCGCTTCCGGGCGCAGGCGGAAGTATCGCGGCCCTGCTGGCCTATGACCAAGCTAAGCGCAGCACGAAAAATCCGGAAGTACCCTTTGGCGAAGGTGCGATTGAAGGACTGGTGGCACCGGAATCTGCAAATAACGCAGCCGTGGGCGGCGCCTGCATTCCGATGCTGACTCTTGGGATTCCGGGAGATCCGGTGACGGCGATAATTATGGGCGCGATGTTTATCCACGGCTTGCAGCCGGGTCCGTCGCTGATGACCAAAACGCCGGATTTATTCTATCTGATTGTTATGTGTCTGCTGCTTTCCTGTGTGTTTATGCTGGTCTTTGGCCTGACCGGAATTAAGATCTTTACCAAGGTGGTAGAAATCTCTACCGGCCGGCTGATGCCGATCATTATTGTACTTTCCGCGGTCGGCGCCTATGCCATTAACAAGAATCTGTACGATGTATTCTGGATGGTGGCATTTGGTATTATCGGAGCAGCGATGAAACGTTATGACTATCCGACAGCGCCAATGGTGCTCGGGCTTATCCTGGCCTCGATGATCGAGAAGAACCTGCGAGCCGTGCTGATCTTAGGAGGTGCCTCGGAAGAAGGGCTGATCCTGAACCTGATTACCGGTATTTTCACCAATCCGATATCGCTGATATTGTTCTTAATTATTGTGTTTACCATTTTGTCGCAGACGAAGTGGTATCAGCGCCAGAAAGCTGCCAGAGAGCAAAAGCGTACCGCCAGAAAGGCAGAAAAATGAAGCTAGAAAGAAGGAGCTGAAATGAAAGTAATCATGATTATGTTTGATTCTCTTAACCGGCGGATGCTGCCAAATTTTGGCTGCCAGGAGATCCACGCACCAAACTTTCAGCGTCTGGGTGAGAGGACGGTAACCTTTGATAATTCTTATATTGGCAGTATGCCGTGCATGCCGGCCCGCCGGGAGCTTCATACGGGGCGGGTGAATTTTTTGCACCGGACCTGGGGACCGTTAGAGCCTTATGACGATTCCATGCCGGAAATATTGAAGCAAAACGGAATCTATACACATCTGGTGTCCGACCATCACCACTATTGGGAGGACGGCGGCGCCAATTTCCACCCCCGCTATAATACCTTTGAGTTTATCCGCGGGCAGGAAGGAGATCACTGGAAGGGCGAGCTAAGAGAGCCCGGAATGCCGGAGACGGTGGAGCTGCCCTCAAATATGGGCGGACGGAAGATCGGTGAATATGTCCGCCAGGATTGGATTAACCGCAGCTACATAACCTGCGAAAATGATTTTCCGATGGTGCAGACCTTTGAGCGGGGCATGGAGTTTATCCAGACCAATCTCGAGGAGGATAATTGGTTCCTGCAGATTGAGACCTTCGACCCCCATGAACCCTTTAATACCCCGCAGAAATATAAAGACCTGTATCCCCATGACTACAAGGGGAAGCATTTTGACTGGCCTTCTTACGCGCCGGTGACGCAGACTCCCGAGGAGGTAGAGCATGCCCGCTGTGAATATAAGGCGCTGCTGACCATGTGCGACGAATATCTGGGTCAGGTGCTGGATCTGATGGACGAAAAAGATATGTGGAAGGATACCCTGCTGATCGTGAACACCGATCATGGTTTCCTGCTGGGCGAGCATGATTGGTGGGCAAAGTGCAAGGCACCCTTCTATAACGAAGTAGCACATACGCCATTGTTTATCTGGGATCCCCGGGTCAGGATCCGGAACGAGCGCCGGAAGAGCCTGGTGCAGACGATGGATCTGGCGCCGACGATCCTGCGGTTCTTCGGCCTGACTCCGACGGAAGATATGGAAGGCCGCGATCTTGCCGATACGATTGCCTCCGACAAGCCGGTTCATGACGCGATTATCTATGGAATCCACGGCGGTCATGTCAATTGCACGGACGGACGGTATACGTATATGCGCGGATGGGGCGAGACAAATGAGCCGGTGAATAATTATACCCTGATGCCTTCTCATGTACGCCGGATGTTTTCTCCGGAAGAACTGAAGGGGGCGCAGTTTGGGCGGACCTTCCGGTTTACCAAGGGGGTAAAGCTGCTGCAGATACCAGGAACTGGTGTACAGAGCCAGCCGGAGGACGGATCGACATTTTTGTTCGATCTGCAGAACGATCCCGGGCAGTTATATCCGATTCAGGATGCTGAGACTGAGGAATATATGCTGACTCAGATGATCCGGCTGATGGAGGAAAATGACACGCCGCCGGAGCAGTTTGAGCGGCTGAAGATTACGCGTTAAACAGCGGTGCAGGTATTTGCCGGCCGGCGGCCTAAGGAAAGGCCGCCGGCCGGCTTTTGGTCAATCCGATTATGCTTAAATCCTATTCAAATCTATTATAGGATAACGGTTGTGAGGGGGGATTTCGTCATTTAGGGGGTGATTTCGTCATTTAGGGAGTAATCTGCACGAGCCGGGTCAAAAATGCTATATTTTTTATATGGTAAAAAATGGTAAAAAGAAAGGGGTTATTAAATAAAAAAATAAATCAAAGAGAGGTTAAGGAAAAGTCATGAAAAAATTACACCATGCAAGAAGCCACTTTAGAAAGCTTCTGTGTCTGGCGTTGGCATTTGTGCTTATGCTCAGTACGATGTCCTCGGTATTTGCCGAGGAGGCAGATACGACGCCATCAAAGGCCGGCGAGATACTACAAGAAGATGTGAACGAGAGTGTTCCGGAAGAAAATGCGACAGTAGAAGACGATGTGAACGAGAGTGTTCCGGAAGAAAATGCGACAGTAGAAGACGATGTGAACGAGAGTGTTCCGGAAGAAAATGCGACAGTGGAAGAAGATGTGAATGAGAGCGTTTCGGAAGAAAATGCGACAGTAGAAGAAGATGTGAACGAGATTGTTCCGGAAGAAAGTGTGATAGTAGAAGAGGAATTCGACCGGTTGGAAAATGTCACGCTTTTTGCAGCGGGTAACAAGTCCGCGGATTTTAAAATCGATGAGTTGATTATTAAAATCGGCGTTGACCTCGCTTACCAATATGATGGAACCAGCGGAACAGGAACAGCATATAATTTGGATCTTGCAAAGTCCACAGATCCAGTAGTTAATGTTGAATTGGAGTGGTCACAGAAAGATGTGACCCAAAACAATTTTGTGGCAGGGGATTACGCTGTATTTGAGATTTGCACGGTGAGCGGAAACACGGCGGCTTATTGGGCGGACTTAACGGAAAATATACAGTTAGTTGATACAATTGACAAAAATACAGTTTTAGGGTACGGATCCCTTATCGCAACGGATATGGGGGACGGCACAATAAAATTGTCCCTCAAGGTGGTGTTTAATGAAAATATTGTCAATAAGTACCATATAGGGGGAGATATGTCCGGCAGCGCCACAGTAAAGGGGCTGGCAGTGGACGATACCATTGTTTTCACCAGCAGCGGCGAGGAGAAGGTTAAGTTTGCGGACTTTGAAAAAGTTGTGAATCCGAACGCAGGTACCGGATATATCAATAATTCACTAACGGATCCGAGTTCATCCAAAGTTGTAAGCAGCATCAAAAACGGCACTGAGAAATTGATTACCTGGAGGATTTATGTACGCCACAAAGATCTGATATCACAGGCATTTAACGAATACCAAACCGGTACAACGGCCTCGTCGCAGAACTATCTGATTCTTGAGGAAACATTGGATATGCACCAGAGCTTTTATGACTCATCCGATAATCTGAACCTGTCTCTTAACATACCTTATTGGCTGTATGATTCAGAGGAACCGAATTATTCCACTAAATATTATTATGTGACTGTTGAGGATAAGGGTGCATTCCTGAAGAAAATGACGAAAATCGACACGGGCAACAATGCCACGACAGAAGCCGCGGTGAGATCGACCCCTCTAACTTATACAGTCCTCGTAGAGCCGGATCCGGATAATCAGGGCTATAGCAGGGAAAGGCTGGTCATGAACTTTGGGGAGTTTGGCCATAGCGGACTGCGTTACACAGATGTTTTTACAGCTGGCGAGATTCAGGGTCGCATAAAGGCGATGCAAGACCGCGCGGATATATGTGCGGCAGCGTTAGCAGACAATCCAACCGCAGCGAATAGCGACAAGATCGCCTATTATAATGCAGGGGATAATAAAACTTATACATATACGAAGGAGACGTTTATACTACTGGAGAGGCTGTATAATGAATCGGCTGCATATTACAGCGTCAGAGATGGTGAAGGAAACGGGCCTTATATCCCCACATTTGAGCTTTGTGTGAGTACGAGGGTGCTTGTAGAGGAAAGTGCAACATGTGCAACGTTAGAAGTGAAGAATTCGTATTCCGTAGCAGGGGCGTTTGCACAAGAAAAGAGCACGACAACGCAGGATAATTTCTGGACGGCAAACATTCGGGCAAGGCTCGCGGAAAACGGAGAGGTCCAGCTGTTTAAGGCGGATTCTCTATATGGAAACACAGCCGGAGATAAGGACGATGGCATAGAGGTAGAAGGCTTTATGGGAGATGTGTGCTTTAAAGTATATGCGGCGAGCGACACAAATGCGGAATCTCCCCTTACATTTGAGTATTCATCCACAACGGGAGTATTTACCTATAACGCCTCCGGAACGGTGGATTCCGTTACGACAGACAGCGGAGATGGAAGCGTCATCCTGTCCGGTCTGCCTGATGGAGACTATTTCTTTAAAGAAACGGCAGCGCCGGATGGCTATTATACCGGGCAGAACCCAAAGATCAAATTTACGGTCAGCAGTACCGCTCCTACCTATAAGCTGGCCAATAACGATGCCCGGGGTGTAACTTTGCAGAAGGTGGACGCTGAGGATGATACGATCCTCCTGGCGGACGCAACCTTTGCGCTGTATAAGCTCAGTGAAGGCGAGCTTTACGAAGAGGTGACCGGCTTCACGAATACTGAAATAAACGGAACGAATTATCTCGTCTATGACGGGACGGGTCCTGCCACGCTGACCACCGGAAGCGACGGCAAGCTCAATATCATACAGCTCCCGGCGGGAAGCTACTATCTGGTGGAGATTGACGCTCCGGACGAATACGAGGTCTCTGAGACGGAGTATGCATTTATTCTCAACGAAAGCCTGGCGGATGGAGCAAGCGCTATTCTCGACCTGGGTCAAATAAAGAACTCTAAGCCGACAGTGGAGCGGACTGTGATCAAGGTTTGGGACGATGAGGATAACCACGACGGCCTCCGTCCGACGTCCATCGAGGTACAGCTGAAGGCAGATGGAGAGGTTTATAGAGATGCCGTAACGCTGAATGCCGGAAACAACTGGGAATATACCTGGAGCGGACTGCCGGAGAAGCAAGACGGGGAGCCGGTAGTTTATACGGTAGAGGAAACAGGGGTACCGGCAGGCTATACATCCGGCTCGGTTGAGAGCGACGGGATCTTTACCATCACGAACAGCCATACCCCGGCGGTAACGGAGCGGACCGTGACCAAGAAGTGGAACGATGCTGATAATCAGGACGGCTTCCGTCCTGACAGTGTAACGGTGCACTTGAAAGCAGACGGAGTATTATATGATACGGTGACGCTGGATGAGAGCAGCAGCTGGACTCACACATGGACAAGCCTGCCGCTGAACAACAGCGGAGAGGAAATCCGGTACACAGTCGTAGAGGATAACGTGGACGGCTATACCACGTCCTACAGCGAGAGCGGCACAGAGTTCACCATCATGAACAGCTATACACCGGGAGTTGTGAGTAAGACAGTATCCAAGAACTGGGCAGACAATTATAACCAGGATGGCAGCCGTCCGGATTCAATAGAAGTCCAGTTGTTTGCAGATGGCGCGGCCTGCGGAAGTCCAGTGAAATTGAATGCTAATGACGGCTGGGCGTATACCTGGAAAGAACTTGACAAAATGTGTAATGGAAATTCCATTACCTACTCGGTGAAGGAGATTACAGAAGCAGCCGGATATAAAGCCAGCTACAGTGACGATACCTTTACGATCACGAACACCCATACGCCGGGTACTGTCACCACTACATCGACGAAGACCGGAGACACAGGCAACATTGGATTGTGGATTGCCCTGCTGTCCATCTCGATAGCCGGGACGGCGTGCCTGCTGTGGAACCGCAGGGGAAGGCAGCGCAAAGCGAGGCGCTGATGCAGCGATAAAATAGAGATCAGATACTCCCATCGATATATGTCTGTAACAAAGGCCGCGTTTCCGGTAGATTTGGGAGCGCGGTCTTTTACACTTCAAGCAGGTAAAGTAAAATGGAGGGTATTGGCAAATTGTAAATATTCCCTGAATTAATACGCAAAAGATAGACAAGCGGACTTTAAAATGTTATTCTTTTTGCAGAGGGCGATTGCTTTTTTAGAAGTTTGCATTAGAGATTGCAAAGGAGAAAGGATTGGGAGGAAAGTATATGGCAGAGATTGTTCTTGTTTGGATTATTGTGCTTGCGGTACCCGCTCTTGTCCGGTTTCTCAAGGCACAGGCAGCGCGTGAAAACTCCAGGCAAAACGGAAACAGCGGTAACCGGCGTCCTCCAAATACAGGAACCGGAAAGTACCAGCAGGCTTCCGCGCAGGGGAAGACCAGGAATTTTTCTGCGCCCATGCGCGAGAAGAGGAACTCCCCTGGGTTTTCTTTTAAGAGCCTGCGGCCGGGTGAAGATGAGCTGCAAGCATTAATTCGATGGAATTCTATCCAGGAAAGAGAGCTGGAGAAGCATTTGATGTCACGGGATTAACTTCATACGAAATAGAATCAGACACGGGTGAGGATCCCGTCTGTCAGCCGATAAGAGACTAGGGGAAGCGCTTTATAGGGTGCTTCCTCTTTTGCTGCAATCAGGATGATTTTCTGGTCCTTATATTTGTCTAGGATGTCCAGTGCCAAACGGCAGTCCGCCTCACACAGTCCCCGGAGGGGTTCCTCCAGCAGCAGAATCGGTGCTTCCGACAGTAGTGTCTGCAGCAGATTTAGACGGCAGGCGACAAACTCCGGCAGCTTGTCCAGAGTACAATCCCGGATTTCTTCCATGCCGAAATCCCGGAGAATATGCAGAGCCTTCTGACGGGCTTCCTGAATGGTAAGCCTTTGCAGTAAGGAAGTATGTACCAGATAGTGATATGCGGAGAAGGTCTCCGGATAGAGAGGATAGCGGTCTAAATAAGCCAGATGATTGCGATAAGCAATGTCCAGGACCATCACATCATATTCAAGAAAGCGGACCTGGCCGCACTCCGGCTTTCCCAGCGCTTCCATGTAGCGGAAGAGCTGCTTCTTAGCAGCCACATCCGGCCCGAACAGGCCGTGAATCCCTTCCGCGAATTCTGCGGTAATATCCTGCAGGATACAGTCCTTTTGTTTTGAAATATGCAGAAGCTCCAGCTTCATGGATTCCTCCTAAATGCGCTTTGTATTAATCGGGAAAATATGGTATACTTGTCTCGGTACGCTGACACTAATATTACCACTATATTTAAGGAGGGTCAAGAATATGACTTCATTTATGTATTACGTTCCCACGAAGGTATACTTTGGAACGGATGCGGAGTCCCACATCGGGGAAGCTTTAACCGCAATGGGTGTGAAGAAGGTTCTACTGCATTACGGCGGAGGAAGCATTAAGAAGGCCGGACTTTACGATAAAGTAACGGAGCAGTTAAAGGGTGCCGGTATTGAATGGGTTGATTTTGGAGGTGTGGAGCCAAACCCTAAGCTTAGCATGGTGCGGGCAGGAATTGCGCTGTGTAAGAAAGAGGGCGTAGACTTCCTGTTGGGAGTCGGCGGCGGCAGTGTCAGCGATTCCTGTAAGGGAATTGCCCTGGGATTGGCGCTGGATGCAGACCCCTGGGAAGCCGTCATGAAAAATCTGGTTCCGGAGAAGCAGTTTCCGATGGGTCTGGTGCTGACCATTGCGGCAGCAGGCAGTGAGATGAGCAATTCTTGCGTGCTTACCGATGAAGAGCATGGGCTAAAGCGTGCCTGTAACCATAATATGAATCGCCCGGCCCTTGCATTTATGAATCCCGAGAATACCCTGACGGTGCCTCCTTACCATACGGCTGCCGGCGTCGTGGATATTATGATGCATACGATGGAGAGATACCTGACCGATGATCCGGAAACGCCGCTGACGGATGGTATTGCGGAAGCCGTATTGGCATCGGCCAAGGACTGTGGTACGAGGCTGATGCAGGACCCTGGGGATTTAGACGCCAGAACCGATATGATGTGGGCTTCTTCTCTGGCTCATAATGACATTACGGGATGTGGGAGAAATAAGACCTTCCCGGCCCATAAGATCGAGCATGATTTAAGTGGTGTGCATGATAATATTACCCATGGCGCAGGCCTGGCGGTGGTATTTCCCGCATGGTGCCGGTTTGCGTACAAGAGCGGAATTGACCGCTTCTATAAGTGGGCGGTAAACGTATGGCAGGCGAAGCCAGGCGAGGATAAGGAGCGGGTTATCCTGGAAGGAATCGATCACATGGTCCGTTACTTTAAGAGCCTGGGGATGCCTGTTACCATGCGTGAACTGGGGATTTCGCCGGATGAATACGAGTATATTGCCGGATTGACCACGAATGGAGATACCACACAGCTGCTATCCTATGGACGGACCATCGGCCGTAAGGAAATCATGGAGATTTACCGTCTGGCAGAATAAGTGGAGGGAAGCGATTATGCAGACAATTCTCGTATGTGACGATGACAAAGAAATTGTGGAAGCAATTGACATATATTTGACCCAGGAAGGTTACCGGGTGATTAAGGCTTATGATGGGATTGAAGCAATTGAGAAGCTGAAGAAAGAGGATGTGCAGCTTCTGATTATGGATATTATGATGCCGAAGCTGGATGGTATGCGTGCGACGCTGAAGATCCGGGAGTACAGCAGTATTCCGATTATTATTCTATCGGCAAAGTCAGAGGATTCGGATAAGATTCTCGGCTTGAATATCGGTGCCGACGATTATGTGACCAAGCCCTTCAGCCCTCTGGAGCTGGTGGCCCGTGTGAAATCCCAGCTCCGCCGTTATATGAAGCTGGGAACGCTGGTCGAGAATAATGCGAAGATCTATAAGACCGGCTGCCTGGTAATTGACGATGAGAAGAAACAGGTACAGATGGAAGGGGAGGTAATCCGCCTGACCCCGATGGAGTATAATATCCTGTTTTTTCTGGTAAAAAATGCGGGAAAGGTCTACTCAATCGAACAGATTTATGAGAATATCTGGAATGAGGAAGCAATTGGAGTCGATAATACGGTAGCGGTACATATCCGCCATATACGGGAGAAAATTGAAATTAATCCGAAGGATCCCCAGTATTTGAAGGTAGTATGGGGAATTGGATATAAAGTGGAAAAACACTGATGCGTTCTATTTTCAGGAAAGAAGGAAGGGTATGAAGCACAAGGAAAAATCCTGGAAGAGAAGATGGATTACCCATCTGATCTGCCTGCTGGTATTGGCAGGGAGTGTATTTCTCCTGTACTTATTATCAAGAGATTCCAGTTTCCTTTATGCGCTGCAGGGCAGCAGCTATGCTGCGACAGAGGATTTTGGGTACCATTTTGCCAAGGATGTGGAGAAAGCAATCCGCTATACGAACCTCCGGCAGAAGCTGGAATATGAGGGGACGCTGGATCCGGATTACAGCGGAATGAAGTATGAAACCACGGAGGGCGTGTGGGAATTCCTTCCTCTCCGTGAGATTATAAAATATGGGGAATCATTGGGAATTTATTTAGACGAGAACCACAGCTTGATCGTGGATTCGGATGTGATCTCGACGGAGGAAAATGGGCAAATACCGGATGACGGCACTGACGAGGAGACTTTCCTTGAATACTTAGAACAATCGAAAACCTTCTCAGATGACAGAGAGAAGAATATAGCCATGTTGAACTTTCTCTATGAAGTAGAGGAATATTATACCTTACAGGAGGAGCTTGGCTTAACAGGGAATCCGACCAATTTCTCCTACCGGTTTATTTATGTGAACGATGATAAGAAGAGTATTGTGTCTTCGAATCTCCCGGGTAATGAAAACGTGGGAGATATTTTATCCAGAGGCTCCTTTTTCCAGCTGGATTCCAGGGCGGCCTATCTGACCTATAATTTCAACACCAATGCCTTGAGTCAAATGTATTATACGGTATATGACAGCGGATTGACCCAATATGCACCTTATGAAATCGTGGCCGGTGTAAACACTTCTTATCCTCAGAGTGACAGTTATTACGCGGCAGCACTTCGCTACCAGAACCTGCAGTGGAAAATGTTTCTGCTGGCAGGGGGTATCGCGCTGCTGGTGATTTACCTGCTGGTATCCTTGATTGGGATGTGCCGGCATATTCCGCAGAAGCGGCCTTTCTTCCGGCACTGGCGTACAGAGGTGCTTTTGGCGGTCTGGGGAGTTTTTGCGGCGGTGCTGATATGGTCAGGTGTTTACTTTGCTGCCGGCTTTTCCAATGCCCGAATCGGACGAGTGATTACCGGATTGATTGTGTTCTGCCTCTCGTATACACCGATGCTGGCTGGTGGTTGCGTGATTGTTCAATGCCTTAGAACCGGCGAAATGGCGGAGAATAGCCTGCTGGTCAAGCTTGCGCGTGATGTGCGGAAGGGGTACTGGGGTATTCATGAGCGCCGAGAGGGAAGCCGGGGTGTACTGTTTATGATCCTGGGATATTTTATCCTGAACTTTCTGCCGGCGGTCGGTCTGGGTTACCTGCTCTTCAAGTTTCGTACAGAGGGAAGTATAAATCATGGGGAGATTGCGGGAGCGGTTTTTTGCGGAGCCGTTCTGCTGCTATTGAACGCGGCTGTGTTTATCTACTATGCTAAGAAGCTTATACAGGGAAACCGGATTATGTCGGCGGTTAAACAGATCTCCGGCGGAGAGATCGGGACGCAGATTGACACGGAGGAGATGAGTGGAAATGAAAAGCTGCTGGCACAGTCCATTAATGCAATCGGGGAAGGACTGTCCAAAGCAGTGGAGGAGCAGACAAAAAGTGAGCGGCTGAAGACCGACTTGATTGCCAATGTCTCCCACGATCTCCGGACACCCCTCACTTCCATCATCAGCTATGTGGACTTGATTAAGCGGGAGGGAATCCCAAATGAAAAGGTGCAGAATTATCTGGACATCCTGGAGAGGAAATCGCAGCGTCTGAAGAATCTGACGGAGGATCTGGTGGATGCCAGTAAGATCAGTTCTGGCAATATGCCGGTCAATTGGGAGCGGATTGATCTGGTGCAAATGGTAAATCAGATGGAAGGAGAGTTTCAGGAGAAGTTTGCGCGGGCAGATTTGCAGCCGGTGACGAAGATAGAAGAACCGCCTGTCTACGTGCAGGCGGACGGACGGCTGCTGTTCCGGGTACTGGAGAATTTATACAACAATGCCTGTAAGTATGCGATGCCGGGTACCCGGGTCTATATTGATCTGAAGCAGATCTTGCATAAAGCAGTTTTTACTATGAAGAATGTCTCGGCGGACCAGCTTAATATACCGGCAGAGGAGCTGACGGAGCGTTTTATCCGGGGAGATGTGGCCCGGACCACCGAGGGCAGCGGACTGGGACTCTCCATTGCGCAGAGCATGACAGAGCTCTTGGGAGGAAGTTTTGAGATCTACCTGGAGGGTGATCTGTTCCGCGTACGCCTGATATTTTCCGTGGATGAAATTTAGCAGACAATTGTGAGTTGCCGACGGGTGAATTTTGCTGGCAAAGGGGCGAAAAATGCCCCCTTCTTTATTTGTTTTTTATATGTTAATAAACTAAATAAGTATCGCACAATTGCCTGCCGAATGCTTGACTTCCTTCACTTTTTATAAGATAATGACAATATCTAAAGTCATCAAGAGGATGGCAAATAGAAGGAGGATGAAACCAATGAAATTGTACGAAAACGGTGCTTACCTCATCAATGGTGTGGAACTCGTAGAAGACACCGGTGACGCCGCCCAGGCAGTGGCCGCTAAGACTGGCAGCGCCCCTGATAAGGCAGCAGCGAAGAAAGGGACCATGGCTTATGGCATCCTGACCAGCCACAACATTTCTGGTAACGAAGAGGCGCTGCAGATCAAATTCGACAGCATGACATCCCATGATATCACTTTTGTAGGTATCGTTCAGACCGCAAGAGCTTCGGGAATGGAGAAATTCCCTCTGCCCTATGTATTAACGAACTGCCATAACAGCCTTTGTGCCGTAGGCGGAACCATTAACGAAGATGACCACATGTTTGGCCTGACCGCCGCGCAGAAGTACGGCGGTGTTTATGTACCTCCTCACCAGGCTGTAATCCATCAGTATGCAAGAGAAATGATGGCCGGCGTCGGCAAGATGATTCTGGGTTCCGACTCTCACACCCGTTATGGTGCCCTGGGTACGATGGCAGTGGGCGAAGGCGGCGGTGAACTGGCTAAGCAGCTGTGCAACAGAACCTATGACATCAATATGCCTCCGGTAGTAGCTGTGTACATGACCGGCAAGCCCCGCGTAGGCGTAGGCCCTCAGGACGTAGCGCTGGCAATTATCGGTGCTGTATTTAAGAACGGCTATGTTAAGAATAAAGTAATGGAGTTCGTAGGACCTGGTGTTGCGAACCTGTCTACAGACTTCCGTATCGGCGTGGATGTAATGACCACCGAGACCACATGTCTGACCTCTATTTGGAAAACGGATGAGAAGATACAGGAGTGGTATGACATCCATGGAAGAAGCGAAGAGTATGCTGACCTGAATCCTGCGGATGTTACATACTACGACGGTGTAATCGAGATTGATCTGAGCGAGATTAAGCCCATGATCGCGATGCCGTTCCATCCCAGTGAGACCTATACCATCGACGAAGTAAATGCGAACCTGAAGGACATCCTGAACGATGTTGAGAAGAGAGCAAAAGTAAGCTTTGGCGACAAGGTTCAGTTCTCTCTGATGAATAAGATTATCGACGGCAGGCTCTACACGGAGCAGGGCCTGATCGCAGGATGTGCCGGCGGCGGCTTTGAGAACATCATGGCAGCAACGGACATTATGAAGGGCAAATTCATCGGCGATGACAAGTTTACCCTGAGTGTATATCCTGCCTCCACTCCGATTTATATGGAAATGATCAAGAATGGCGCCGCAGCTATTCTGCTGGAGACCGGCGCAATCCTTAAGACCGCTTTCTGCGGACCCTGCTTCGGTGCCGGCGATACTCCGGCGAACAATGCGTTCTCCATCCGTCACGCAACCCGTAACTTCCCGAACCGCGAAGGCTCCAAGGTTCAGAACGGTCAGATCGCTTCGGTTGCTCTTATGGATGCCCGTTCCATCGCGGCTACCGCGGCGAACAAGGGCTTCCTGACAAGCGCAGAGAATTTTGAAGGCTTCAAGCCTTACCAGTATCACTTTGACAGCGCGATCTATGCGAACCGTGTATATGACAGCAAGGGTGTTGCTCATCCTGAAGTTGAGCTCCAGTTTGGTCCTAACATTAAGGATTGGCCGAGCATGACCGCGCTGACCGATGATGTAATGCTGAAGGTTGTATCCGAGATCCACGATCCGGTAACCACCACCGACGAGCTGATTCCTTCCGGTGAGACCTCTTCCTTCCGTTCCAATCCTCTGGGACTGGCAGAGTTCACTCTGAGCCGTAAGGATCCCGACTACGTTCCGAACGCTAAGGCTGTTCAGAAGGTTGAGTATGCCCGCCAGGCTGGCACCACTCCGATGGAAGATGCCGGATTCAAGGCTGCTTATGAAGCAGTTATGGAGCAGTTCCCGGAGGTAGATCCGATGGAGACTGCAATTGGTTCCACTATCTATGCTGTTAAGCCGGGTGACGGTTCTGCCCGCGAGCAGGCGGCTTCCTGTCAGAAGGTTCTAGGCGGATGGGCGAACATTGCGCAGGATTATGCTACGAAGAGATACCGCTCCAACCTGATCAACTGGGGTATGATGCCCTTCCTGTTTGATGGCGAAGAGAAGGATCTGCCGTTTGCACTGGGTGATTATGTATTCATTCCTGGCGTTCGTAAGGCAATTGCCGATAAGGTAGATGACATCAAGGCTTATGCTGTAACCAAGGACGGTCTGAAGGAATTCACCGTTAAACTGGGACAGCTGACCGACGCAGAGAGAGAGATCATCATGGCAGGCTGCCTGATTAACTACTACAGAGGCTAATATTGAATGACGCTAAGAGGTGCGCCCTTGTGTGCACCTCTTTTTTCTGTTATAATCAGGCAAACACGCATCTGGAAGAGGTGCTTTTTTGAATTTTTCGATTAATACTTGTGTTTTTCTAAGAAACTGATAAAATAAGACGTGTCTACTAATTATCAAAAGGTAAAATGGAGGAATGGATTATGAAAAAGTTATTAGCAGCCGCATTGGCCGGTGTATTGGCCTTATCTCTTATTGGATGTGGCAGCAGCAAGGAAGAGACCACGGCGGCAGCGGACACGACGGCAGCAGATACTACCGCAGCAGACACGACGGTAGCAGATACTACCGCAGCAGGCGGCGGTGTGGCTACGGTAGTGGAAGGTAAGCTGATTGTAGGAACTGAGGCTGGTTTTGCTCCTTATGAATATCTGGTAGGAGACCAGGTGGCCGGCGTGGATATGGATATTGTGCAGGCAATTGCAGATAAGATGGGGCTGGAACTGGAGATTCAGAATATGGACTTTGACGGTGCGCTGATTGCCGTACAGCAGGGCAAGGTTGACCTGGTGGCAGCCGGTGTATCCGTGGATGAGACTCGTGCAAAGGTGATGGATTTTTCTACGAACTATGTAGATTCTACTGAGGTAATAGTTGTAAATGCGGCAGCTCCGGCAGTGACGGAGTCCAGCGGTGACGCGCTGGCAGATAAGACGGTAGGAGTACAGCAGGGCAATATTGCCGATCTGTGGGTGTCCAATCCGGAGAATGCGGCACCTGGTGAGATTATGCGTTATACGAAGTTTGCGCAGGCTTCGGAGGATCTGAAGAATGGTAAGATTGACTGTATTGTAATGGATGAACTGCCGGCTAAGGAGCTGGTAGAGTCCTCCGGCGGTACACTGGTGATTCTGGAGGGAGAGCCTCTGTTTATTGACCAGTATGCAATTGCCGTACAAAAGGGTAATGACCAGCTTCTGGCGGTTATCAATGAAGTAATCAAGGATCTTCAGGACAGCGGCCGGATGGATGAGATTATTGCAAGCCACAGTACTGCCCAATAATTTAGACTTGTGAGGAAGAGAGCCTATGGATTGGCTGAAAGCCCTGTATGAAAGTTTTTATAATGCACTGATTCCCGAGCAGCGCTATCTGGCATATCTGAGCGGACTGAAAATGACGCTGCTGATTGCCGCATTTGCGGTGCTGCTGGGGACGGTAATTGGTGTGGTCGTAGCAATGGTGAAGGTGGGAAGCAAAGGCACAAAGAGCCGGATTCTGAAGATCCTGGCGAAGTTCTGCGGCTTTTACACTACCATTATTCGGGGGACGCCGATTATTCTCCAGGTAATTATCATCTATAATCTGGTGTTTACTTCTCCGAATACCAGCCGGGTTCTGGTGGGTACGATCTGCTTTGGGATTAATTCCGGGGCGTATGTGTCCGAGATTATCCGGGCAGGTATCGAGTCCGTGGCCAAAGGCCAGATGGAAGCCGGCCGGTCGCTGGGATTTAACTACATACAGACCATGTGGCAGATTATTCTCCCCCAGGCCATTAAGAATATTCTTCCGGCCCTTGGCAATGAGTTTATTGTCATGGTGAAGGAGACGGCTGTTATCAGTGTGATTGCGGTAAATGACCTGATGAAGATGGCACAATATGTTGGCTCCCGTACCTGGGATACCATACCGCCCCTGGTGATTGCAGGTATGATTTACCTGATTATCACCATGATCTTAAATAAGATTATGGGGTATTTCGAAAGGAGGCTGGCACAGGGTGATCATCACTAAGAATCTGCAAAAAGCCTTCGGTGACCATATGGTACTGAAAGGGATTGACCAGCACATTGAAAAAGGAGAAAAGGTGGTTATCATCGGGCCGTCAGGTTCCGGTAAGTCCACGTTTCTTCGCTGCCTGAACCTCTTAGAGGTTCCTACCGGCGGTGAAGTGATTTTCGAAGGCGCCACGATTACGGATCCGGCCTGCGATATTAACCGGCTGCGCCGGCAGATGGGAATGGTGTTCCAGCAGTTTAACCTGTTTCCTCACAAGACCGTCCGGCAGAATATCACGATGGCTCCTATTCTATTGAAGAAAATGTCCAAGGAAGAAGCAGACCGGCTGGCGAAGAGCCTGCTGGAGCGTGTCGGTCTTCCAGAGAAGGCGGATGCCTATCCCGGACAGCTCTCCGGCGGTCAGCAGCAGCGGATCGCGATTGCCAGAGCCCTGGCCATGAATCCGAAGGTAATGCTCTTTGACGAGCCTACCTCCGCTCTGGATCCGGAAATGGTGGGCGAGGTACTGTCTTTGATGCGGGAACTGGCCAGAGAGGGGATGACCATGGTAGTGGTTACTCACGAAATGGGCTTTGCCAGAGAAGTGGGGACGAGAGTGCTCTTCATGGATGAGGGGATCGTGAAAGAAGAAAATGCACCCCAGGAATTCTTTGCTAATCCGCAGAACGAGCGGTTAAAGGATTTTCTGTCGAAGATATTGTAAAAGATAAGTTGATCAGGCGGTGCAGCCAATAGGCTGCGCCGCTGCGTTTTTGATAAAGGGGGCAGGAAGGATAAATAAAAGAGTAAAAAACCGAAGAGGACGGGGAAGCATCCTGGCACTGGTGGCCGCCCTTCTGGCATCTCTGGGAATATGGGGATCGGTGGAGCTGGGATTGTGGGGCGGTACAGCCGAACCATTTGCGGAGCTGACAACAGCATCGGCTTTTACAGCGCCCTGTCAGGTGCATTTTATCGATGTGGGCCAGGCGGACTGCACTTTGATCCTCTGCGAGGGAGAGGCAATGCTGATCGACGCAGGCAATCATGGGGATGCAGAATTGATTAAGGAATACCTGAGGGCGCAGGGAGTTACGACCCTGCGCTACGTAGCGGGAACCCATCCCCATGAGGATCACATCGGATCTATGGATACAGTGTTAGGAGTATTTGAGGTGCAGGAACTTTTACTGCCTGACGTGGAAGCCGGCAGCAGCTATTATAAGAATATGATGCATGCAGTGGACAAGAGGGCAGTTTCCGTGAGCTACCCCCAGCGGGGGGACTCCTATTCCTTAGGGGGTGGTTCCTTCGTGATACTGGCACCGAATGAAAATTATGGAGATGACCTGAATAACTGGTCAATTGCGCTGAAATTCACCTACGGTTCCGACACGTTTCTATTCACGGGAGATGCTGAGATGGAAGCGGAATATGACATTAGCGATAATGGGTTAGATCTGTCGGCGGAGGTATATCAGGTGGGTCACCATGGCAGCTATACTTCTACTTCCCAGCAGCTGATGAAGAAGGTAAAGCCCCGTTATGCAGTCGTCAGCGCGGGAGCGGACAATGACTATGGGCATCCTGCGGAGGAGGTGCTGAACCGGCTGGCGGAATATGGCGCGGCGGTATTTCGGACAGACTTGCAGGGGACGATTGTCACGCAGAGTGAAGGCAATGGTCTTACCTGGAGCCGGGCACCGGCAGAATCCAGACCGGCAGTATCGGAACAGGGAGAAACCTGTGATTATGTGTTTAACAAAAAGACCATGAAGTTCCACCTTCCGGAGTGTCAAAGCGTGCAAAAGATATCTCAAGAGAATTATCAGGAATTCCATGGGACGGGAGAAGAGGCACTGGAGCTGGGATATTCACCCTGCGGAAACTGCAAACCATAAAGAAAACCATTGTGCATTTATTTAGTATATGTTAGGATAGAAAAAGCGCTATGTCCAGTGTAGTAACTGGTTATTACACTAAAATGACAGATAGTATTTTTGCAAGGCAGTATAAAGAGAGAGAGGGAGTTTTATGTTATTAACAGATTTCATTGCCAGACAGGCGGATGAACAAGGCGGTCTTTCTTCCCTTATTGATTTTATCACGAAGGGAAATGATTGGCTGAATGACGTTGTGTGGGGAATTCCCATGCTGATTCTGATTGTCGGTACCGGCATTTTTCTGACCGGCCGGATTGGAGGATTCCAGTTCGGGAAATTTGGTCATGTTATGAAGAATACCATCGGAAAGATTACCCAGAAAACGGATGCCAGAGACAAAGGCGCGGTGACGCCCTTCCAGGCGATGACGACGGCTCTGGCGGCTACGGTGGGAACCGGCAATATTGCAGGTGTAGCCGGTGCTATCGCACTGGGAGGCCCTGGCGCAGTATTCTGGATGTGGGTGTCCGCCCTGTTCGGAATGGCGACAAAGTATGCGGAAGTGGTTCTGTCTGTCCGCTATCGGGAGCGTAATGAGAAGGGTGACTGGGTCGGAGGCCCCATGTACTACATTGTAAACGGTCTCGGTAAGAAATGGAAATGGCTGGCGGGTGTCTTTGCGCTCTTTGGAGCCCTGGCTGCTTTTGGAATCGGTAATATGACACAGGCCAATACAATTGCCGGCTCTGTCTATCAGACTGCCGTGAATCTTGGTGCCACTACGGTTTCGGAGCAGATGATCCGTATCGTGGTGGGCGTACTGATTGCGCTGCTGGTAGGGATGGTGATAATTGGCGGTGTTAAGCGAATCGGACAGGTAACGGAGCGTCTGGTTCCTTTTATGAGTGTCTTATATATTATTGGTGCATTAATTGTAATTTTCACAAATGTATCCCAGATTGGAAAAGTATTTTCTTTGATCATTGAAGGTGCTTTTCAGCCTTCGGCCGTGGTGGGCGGTGTCACAGGAATTACGCTGATCCAGGCGATCCAGAGAGGTGTGGGACGTGGCGTGTTCTCCAATGAAGCAGGTCTTGGTTCTGCGCCGATTGCCCATGCCGCCACCAGCGAGACGAACCCGGTCAAGCAGGGACTATATGGTATCTTTGAGGTATTTGCCGATACGATTGTGATCTGTACCCTGACGGCTTTTACGATTCTGATCAGCGGTATTGACATACCTTATGGGACCAAAGTGGGAGCCGATCTGTCGATCAGCGCTTTCACCACAGCGATGGGCGGTACTTGGGGAAGCTTATTGGTGACGGCAGGAATTGTGCTGTTTGCTACCTCCACGATCCTGAGCTGGTCCCTCTATGGAGTCCGCTGCTGCGAATTCCTGCTGGGAACGAAAGCAATCCGGCCTTATCAGATTGTATTCGTGCTGTTCATCGTAGTAGGTACGACCATGAACCTGGGTCTGGCCTGGGATATTGCCGATACATTGAACGGTCTGATGGCCATCCCGAACCTGATTGCCCTGCTGGGACTCTCCGGCGTAGTGGTCCGCCTTACGAAGGAATATCGGTCGGAATTGAAGATAAAGGGCAAATAGGTTATTCCAAGTGCCCCATCTGCTTTAATTGAAAATGATTTCTTTGATAATCCAGAATCCCTTCCCGGCGCATTTTGGAGAGTTCACCGGACATAGCGCTGCGGTCTACCGACAGGTAATCCGCCAGCGCCTCCCGGTTCAGGCTGATATCGAAGGAGGCCTTCCCCTGGCGGATCGCCTGGGCGGACAGATAGGAGAGCAGCTTTTCTCTGGTGGTTCGCCTGGCCATATGCTCAATCTTCTCCGTCAGTGACCGATTCCTTTGAGCCATAAGCCGCAGGAGGTTCTGGATCAGACGGCTGTGGAATTCGCAGGCGGAGGTGCAGACCGTGAGAATCCGGCGCACATCCAGATAGAGAATATCGGTATTCTCTGAGGCAGTCACACTGACGCCGAGAATGCCGCTGCCGGTGATGGCATAGACCTCGCCGAAGGATTCACAGGGTCCCACTTCCGACAGAATACTGCGGTTACCCCAGAAATCCTCCTTGCTGATCAGAACGCTGCCGGTGAGCACCAGGCCAAATGACGTGACCCGGTCGCCGGCCCGCTGCACGTATTCGAGCTTGCGATAGCTTTTCTGCACGCCGGACAGACAATTTAACATAATTTCAATTTCCTTCTCCCCGATTCCTTGGAACAGGGGAGATTTTTTTATGACAGAAAGGTGCTTCATGAAATTTTCCTTTTGAAAAAAATATTTAAAATGTTGTAAAAACAACAGAATGATTGCAAATATTGTAGTATGATTGTTCCAGAAAGTCAAGAGCACAATGCAGGAGGAATAAAAAATGCTTAGAAAAATTATAAAAATTGATGAAGAACGGTGTAATGGATGCGGCGCCTGTGCTGAGGCCTGTCATGAAGGGGCTATTAAAATGATAGATGGGAAGGCCAGGCTGCTCCGGGAGGATTACTGTGACGGCTTAGGTAACTGTCTGCCGGCCTGCCCGACGGAGGCGATCTCCTTTGAGGAAAGGGAGGCCCCTGCTTACGATGAGCAGGCAGTGCTGGCTGCAAAGGCACAGGCAGGACATGTACATTCCCAAGGCGGCTGCCCCGGCAGCAGAGAGAGGAAGCTTACGAGGAAGGCTCCGGCATCCGCGGCAGCAGGTGCGGTAGAGAGCCGGCTGACCCAGTGGCCTGTACAGATCAAGCTGATCAATCCTCAGTCCTCTTGCTTTGACGATGCCCGCCTGCTGGTGGCTGCTGACTGTACGGCCTTTGCCTACGGCAACTTCCATCAAGAGTTTATCCGCAGCCATGTAACGCTGATTGGCTGTCCAAAGCTGGATATGACCGATTACAGTGAGAAGCTGACGGAGATTCTCCGGGCGAACTCGATTAAGAGTGTAACCGTCGTGCGGATGGAAGTCCCCTGCTGCGGCGGAATTGAGCAGGCCGTAAAGCAGGCGCTTCAGAATAGCGGAAAAATGATCCCCTGGCAGGTTGTGGTGATTTCCACAGACGGACAGCGGATCAAAGAATAAAAAATAAGGATAATGGAGGAATTTTGAATGGAGCAGATGTTTTGTTTTCAATGTGAACAGACCGCAGGATGTAAGGCATGTACAGGAAAGACCGGTGTCTGCGGGAAGACGGCGGATACCGCTAAGGTGCAGGACCAGTTGACTGGCGCGTTAATAGGCCTGGCACAGGCAATGAAAGGGAAAGAGACGGGAGTGGACACCGATCGATTGGTGCTGAAAGGCCTGTTCGCTACCATCACCAATGTTAGCTTCGACGAGAAAACACTGAACCGCCAGATCGGCGAAGTGGAAAGAGCAGCGGCAGCTTTTGCCGGTGTGGATACAGTACCCTATGACATGGAGAAGCTGTGGAGGGATGACGAAGATATCCGTTCCCTGAAGTCGTTGATCCTGCTCGGCATAAGAGGAATCGCGGCTTACGCTTACCATGCGCTGGTGTTAGGTTATGCCGACTCGGAAGTGAGCGCTTTCTTCTACCGGGCCCTGCGTGTCATCGGAGAGGAGCAGCCTTTCAAAGAACTGCTGCCGGTGGTAATGGAAACCGGTACGGTGAACCTGAAGTGTATGGAGCTGCTGGATAAGGCCAATACCGAAACCTATGGAACCCCGGCACCGGTTACGGTTCCCCTGATGGTAGAAAAAGGACCTTTTATTGTGGTTTCCGGGCATGATCTTCTCGATTTGGAAACACTGCTGAAGCAGACGGAAGGACAAGGAATCAACATTTACACCCACGGGGAAATGCTTCCGGCGCATGCGTATCCCAAGCTGAAGGCTTATCCTCATCTAAAAGGCAATTTTGGTACAGCCTGGCAGAACCAGCAGAAAGAATTCGATGGACTCCCAGCTCCCGTGCTTTTTACTACAAACTGCCTGATGCCCCCAAAGGACAGCTATCGTGACCGTGTGTTTACGACGGCAGTGGTGGAATACCCGGACATGGTACATATCGGTGAAGAAAAAGATTTTACCTTCGTAATTCAAAAAGCACTGGCACTAGGAGGTTATTTGGAAAATCAGTACTTTGCAGGAATTAATGGAGGGACCCAGGTAACGACGGGCTTCGGGCATGGCACAGTGCTGGCAGCAGCCGGACAGGTCGTGGAGGCCGTGAAGGCCGGACAGATCCGCCACCTTTTCTTAGTGGGAGGCTGTGACGGAGCAAAGCCTGGACGTAATTATTATACGGAGTTCGTACAGAAGTCGCCGGAGGATACGCTGGTCCTGACGTTGGCATGCGGTAAATACCGCTTTAATGATCTGGATCTGGGCACCATCGGAGGACTGCCGCGGATTCTGGATATGGGTCAGTGCAACGATGCCTACAGTGCCATTCGGGTAGCGGCTGCCTTGGCGGAAGCCTTTGAATGCGGTGTCAATGACCTGCCGCTGACACTGGTGCTGTCCTGGTATGAGCAGAAGGCTGTCTGTATCCTGCTGACGCTGCTGGCATTAGGGATTAAGAACATTTACATTGGGCCTTCGATTCCGGCATTCCTGTCCCCGAATGTTTTGGAATACTTGATCGAGAACTTTCAGATTACTCCAGTTGGAACGGCGGAAGAGGATCTTAAGAAAATTCTAAACTAATTTTTTCTTTCCTATTGTAATTGCAATTCTTGAAGGGTATAATGTATGCGAAATGCCGGTAACGGAGGGATGGAACCTTACCAGCCGGAAGAATACGCCATACCGGACAGGATGGCAGTAGGAGGAAAATTTTATATGGAAAAGAAATTGAATGTACGGGACTTAACACAACTGGCACTGTTGACGGCAATTATTCTGCTGATGACGTTTACGCCGCTTGGTTACCTGAAGATCGGAGTGGTGGAGATCACCTTTATCATGATCCCGGTCGTCGTGGGGGCCGTGGTGATGGGATCGGGAGCAGGAGCCATTCTGGGTGCAGTATTTGGATTAAGCAGTTTCTCCCAATGTTTTGGAATGAGTGCTTTTGGAACAATGCTTTTTGGGGTCAGTCCGCTGCGTACATTTCTGGTGTGTATGATTCCCCGGGTCTTAATGGGATGGCTTTGCGGTCTGATTTTTGTGGCACTTAAGAAGGCATTTCCGAATGGAATTATCAGCTACGCGGTTGCCAGCCTCTGCGGTGCATTGATTAACACCGTGCTGTTTATAGCGGGTCTGGGATTACTGTTTAGCGATACCATGCTGGGAATGGCGACGGATTCCGGAATTTCACTGCTGACATTTTTGATCTCCTTTATTACGCTTAACAGCTTGATTGAAATGGGTGTCTGCCTGGTAGTGGGGACGGCGATTACGAAGACAGTCCACCAAGTAGTGCAAAAATAGAGTGATATACAAAAACGGAATAACGAACGTAACGGGACCCTGTTTTTATAAAATGGGTCCCGTTTTCTATGCCCGAAAACAAAATAGTGGAGCGACAGCGCCATTATTTCCAGTTCTAATATTTTTCTAATGTTGCGTTGCTAAACTATATATAAATAATCGAAAGGAGCATTTATTTATGAAAAAAATAAGCGTATGTATACTTGTCTCGTTATGTTTTGCCGTTTTGGGCGGATGGGCGGCCGGAGGTGTCGAGAGCAGCGCCTCGGCTTCCGATTCTTCAACTTACATTGGAGAAGACGCGGCAAAGGCCGCCGCGCTGGAACATGTGGGATTGACCGAATCAGAGGTCACTTATCCAAAGGCAAAGTTGGATCGAGAGGATGGTACAATTGTTTACGAAATCGAGTTCTATTTCGGCAACACGGAATACGACTATGAAGTTGACGCATATTCGGGCAATATTCTATCTTATGACTATGATATAGATAATTATACAATATCATCTGTCTGGAGCAACGACAGTACGCACATCAGTCTGGATGAAGCAAAATCGATTGCCTTGATCAGAGCGAATCTTACTACGGAGCAGGTAACCTATACGGAAGCGTCTTTAGAATATGACGATGGCATGGCGGTCTATCAGATTGACTTTATTTCCGGTGGCATGGAATACGAAGTTGGGATAAACGCCGTAGACGGGACGATCGTCGAATATGACGTAGAATCTCAGTATGATTGAAGGAGAAGTTTGAAAATAATAAAAGAGTGGCGCTTGTATTTTGAATAAAAAAGCTATAAAATAGTATTGATTGAGTTAAAATATTGGTTTTGAATGAGAATGAGGCAATGTATGATCCGCAAAGACTATTTGAAATCTAAAACCATGATTCCACAAGTATATCATGAATTATTACCGCGAAAAAATATTGCCGCTATCATAGATAGTGCCTCAATGGACGAGGCGGTCTGTTTGATAGCGCCATATGGATGCGGAAAGACCTTGGCTGTAGCATCATGGCTGAAAGAACGAAACCGGCATGCTGCATGGGTGACGCTTGACGAAACCGATAATTCTGAAGCGGCCTTTTTCGCGAGCTTATCGGCTGCCGTGATGCGGCTTTCAGGATGGCAGGGGATTGCAGACGATATTTTGTCTGCTCCCCAATACATAGAAGATCCGCAGGATTTTTTATGGAACGCAATTGAAACAGCAGAAAGAAGTGCCTGCGATAAAATCCTGGTATTGGACAGACTGCGTTTTATCTGTGTCCCGGCGCTCCTCCGTTCAATTAAAGAGCTGATATCGACGCTGCTTGGGCGCTGGCGTATTATTATTACCAGTCGCTCCGATTTGCCGTCCGTCTTTAACGATTTGATTCTCAAAAGGCGAATATGTCTGGTAACATTAAAGGAACTTTGCTTCAGTGCGGACGAAACGGCTGAGTTTTTCAGTCTTAATGGATGTCCTGCTTCCCGACAGGATATTATGTGGATACACAGCGAAACAGAAGGATGGCCCGCCTCGCTGAACGTCATCCTTACGATTTCCCGCGGCGGCCCGGTTGAATACGGCGAGGCTGCCCGCGAATATGTCACCGGATTTTTTGAGACGGAAGTCTGGAATGAGCTTGACGATAACATTCGGGATTTTTTATTGAAAACCTCTATTTTGGATACTTTGACGCCCGCGTCCTGTAATGCCGTGACGGATATCGGATCGACTCGCCCAATATTAAGAAAGCTGTTCGTAAACGGCTTATTTATATCGAGGTCGAATGAAAGTAAATACCGGTATCAGAATGTTTTCCGAACATTTCTGCGCTATAAGCTGGATACATCCGGCCTTGATGAAAAGGAGCTTTATAAAAAGACGGCTTGGTGGATGTTTGAAAAAGCGGAATATGAACAGGCCTTTCCCTATTTCTTCAAAGCACGCGATATGCACGGTCTTGGCCGGTTATTCAGTATCATTAACTCGGCGGATATGGGACTCGAAAGATATCTGGAGCTGACAAGCTGCGTCACATCTTTAAAGATAGAGGAGTTGTACGGTTACCCGTTGATTGTCGCCAAGATGGCGCTGATCCATTATGCGCTTGGGAATATTGCGGAAATGCAGCGTCTTTACGGTATTTTCCTGGAATGGATTGAGCCCGGAGCGCTTGAGCTCTCCCCGGAGGAATACGCGGAGTGCGTGTGGGAGGCCGGTTGGCTTAGTTATCTCAATCCCGCAGAACCGATGCTCGGCAATAAGCATGAAGAATGGTTCAATTACGCTAAATATAACCAGGATCTGCAAGCTTTACACCACTCCCGGGCCACTGTTTACAGATTCCCATCCATGCTGCGAGGCATACGGGATTATTGCCCGGTTCTGGATATCCTCGAAGAATATATTCAGCAGAACAAGGACACAGGTTACGGCTCGATTGATAATGAGATTTTCCGGTGGCAGCTGGACATGGTAAGGGCTGAGTATGCCTATGAACTGGAAGATTTTGTGGCAGCCGAGCAATTAATAAAAAACGTCTTGATAGAGGTCGAGGGGAAGCAAATCACAGACCTTTATTTTATAGGTATCACCCTGCTTGTCAAAATTGTGAGGGCGGTGCATAACCCGAAGGAAATCAGCGCCTTAACGTTCCGGCTCGCAACAACAATTTTGAAAAACGGGCACACCTTTCTGCTGCCGCAATTCCATGCATTTGAACTGCGCAACCGGCTGGCGGAAGGGATACCGGGGCAAACGGAAGATTTTGAAAAAGAAAACAAGACTTATGCGGAGAAATCGTATTTTTATCTGCTTTACCGTCACATGACGCTCGTCAGGGCGCTGCTGTCTACCGGCGATTATAACGAAGCTGTCATGATTTTGGGAAATCTGGAACGGTTATGTCACCAATACAATCGAATCATGGATTTGATAGAGGTAAACATTTTAAGGGCCGTTGCCGATTATAGGCTGGGTGACGAGGACGGCGCCCAGCGCTGCCTTATGGAAGCCCTGGCCGAAGCGCGCAAATACGGATTTATCCGTATCTTTTCCGACGATGCGAAAGACTTGTGGCCTATCTTGGAGCTTATCGGGAGGGATATGAGGGACGATTACATATCAAATATTATCATTAGCTGCAAAAAAACGCTGTCTCGCGCCGGAATCAGAATCCCCCGGAAAACCCAATCACAGTTTGAGCTTACCAAAACCGAACGCAGGATATTGAAGGCCCTCGGCAGCGAAATGTCATACAAGGAGATCGCGCTGGATAACGATATAAAGGTTTCAACGGTTAAAAGCCATATCCGCTCCATTTATTCAAAGCTAGACGTGGGCAACAAAACATCCGCCGTCATTGTCGCCAGAGACATGGGGATTATGGATTAAACTCACGTGTCTGCGAAATCAAAAGGCGTACAGGCCTTACGCCTTTGTATGAGAGAAAAGCTAAAAAATACCAAAAAGATTATCCTTGAATTATATTTTGGGAATAATCTTTTTTCTTTTCTCATCCTTTGGCTGATGTGCCTGAGCTCGTCTTCATGTATTATAAATGTAACCTGAACAGGGCGGATTTCGAATGTTTTTAGGATTGGGGGAGCACAAAGTGCGTAGCAATCCGTAAGTATCAGGGGTCAAAATACCTTTTGGCCCCCACATCATATTATTGAGGTGTACCAATTGCAGGAGAAAGTAGAAAGTCTTTATGAACTGATGGATGGGCTTAAAATAAGAGATAGCGTGCTGGATAATCTTGCGTTTGCGATCTGTGTAACCGATTTGGCGACAAACAAAATTTTGTATGTAAACGCGACGATGCGGCGTTTGCATGGAGACGAAGTACTTGTGGGCAGAGTCTGCTGGGAGGGTATGAGGAACGAAAATAAAAGATGCGCCTTTTGCCCGATACCCAATTTACTTAAGAACCCGGGCAAAAGCTATCAATGGGAAAGGGACATAGACGACAGGCATTTCCAGATGTGTGACAGCATCATTCCTTGGGAGAAAGGCAGGGTGGCACATATGCATTGTCGGGTGGAAATCACGAAACCGTTCAACTCATGATAAGGATTGCTTTTAGAAAGAGGAGGTTGTACAAAATGAGTAAATGCAAAGATCATGTAATTATTACAATCGGAAGATCATTCGGAAGCGGTGGGAGAGAAATTGGAAGAAAAGTCGCGGCGGAATTAGAGATCCCATTTTTCGATAAGAAACTGCTGGAAGCTGCGGTGAAGGAAAGCGGAGGCGTGTCTATTGAGTATTTAGAATCGTTTGATGAAGAGCGGCCCAACAGACTTCTATACTCAATGGCCTTGGACCCATACAAAAAAATGGCTTACACAGGGGAAGTGATACCCTTGGAAATGGCTCTGCAGGAAATTCAAGCCAAGGCGGTTCAAGCTGTCGCGGATCAGGGTTCATGCGTTATAATCGGAAGGCGTGCCGATAAAATACTCCGCCAGGATTATGATATTTTGAGCGTGTTTATTTCCGCGTCAATGGAAGACAGAATCGCCAGAGTGTCCCAGCGGGACGGGCTGTCTGAAAAAGACAGCAAAAAGGCAATTCAAAAAGCGGATAAGACCCGGCAATCCTACTATAATGCCTATGGGGAAGGCGATTGGGGCGAAGCCGCTAGTTACAACCTATGTATAGATAGTGGTAAAATTGGCAGTGATAATGCGGTGGCGCTGATACTGCACTATTTAAAAATAAGCGGAAAGCTTGTATAGCACGAAGAAAGGAAGGGGAAATCTTTCCGCCCATAATAATTTGAGCATGGATTCTTTCCAAGCAGGCTGCCGCGAAACTGCCAAAAGAGCAGGGCACGGCAGCCTGTCTGCAAGCTGTTATTTCTGTGTATTTCTTCCATGCCGGGTATTTGCCGTTAGGAATTCCGGGTGACGGCAGCACATATGGTGGAAATGGCGCCGAAGAGCACGCCGGCAATGGGCCAGATAATCCAGGTGTGGCCCCAATTCCCGGTGCTAAAACTCCAAAACAGGTAAATACAGACGGTAATCGGCCAGTAGATGCCGGCAATAACGTCGATCAGCTTTTGGCTGCCACTTTTACTCTTCACGCTGAATTCTTCTTCCTGCAGCAGGATCTTATAGCAGTCATTGCGGATACCGGCGGTAATAAAGAAGAAAACTGCCACGCTGACCATGATCAGCAGGAAGACGACGCCCAGAATAACGGGCAGCGCCGATTGAAAAACGATTGCCAGAACCAGCAGGGGAATTACACCCAGAATACACAGAATCACACCGAGGGTAATACTGCGGATAAAGGTGGGCTGGAAAAGATTCTTCTGCTCCTGGAGATAGGCATCTGTGGCAGACTCCAGACGGAAGGGTTCCTTCTTCAAATACTCGTACCGATCCAGTGTCATCCCATTGGTGATAAAAAGAGCGACGGCAATGGCTACCAAAACCAGTAAAAAGACCAGTCCGACGGCGCTGGCCAGCGTCCCGCTAATATAGGAATAGCTGAAAGAAGCAATGCCGGACAAGAGAATCAGCAGAATGGGCGACCAGATGCAGAGCATGGTGGCGATGGCAATTTTGTGGGCACTCTTAATGGAGACCTCAATATAGGAGCGGGCTTCTTCGAGGCGGATAATGCGGCTCCCTTCAGGCATGCCTTCCGTGCGCAGGTAAGAGGATATGCCCAGGCTCTCCGCCAGCTCTTCCAGATTGCCGAATTCTGAAATGACGATACCAATCGCCTCATTCTCCGTACGTCCTTCGGCTTTCAGTTCATTGTATTTGTCTTCCATCATTGTCAGTAATTCTTCTTTGGCTCTGGATACTTCCGGGGTATGCGGAAGATGCATAAACATATTTTCCAGATAGCTTTTAATGATTTCCATAGTCTTTCTCCTTAATAACTCGAATAAATTTGTCTACAACTTCCTGGGTCAGTGTCCATTCCTCACATTTTTCCTGATAATAGGTGCGTCCCTTCGGTGTGATCCGATAATAGGTGCGGCGCTTGCCATTGGTTTCGTCTCCATAGAAGGATTCGATGAAGCCGTTGTTTTCCAGTCTGGTAAAAGCTGAGTATAATGTGGTCTCTTTAATAATGTACTTTTCTTCGGACAGGGTTCGGATTTCCTTGGAAATCTTATAGCCGTAGGAAGGTTCATCTAAAAGGAGACAGAGGATGATGGTGTCATTGTAACCCCGTATTACATCACTGCTGATCAATCGGACTCCTCCTTTCTTCACCGTGGTATGTCTGACGTAGTACGTCTGTCGTGGTAATCTCATAATAGCATAATTACTACGACAGGTCAAGTACTTTATTGAAAGTTCTATCATGCATAACCGGACACTAAAAAAAGCCCAGGGGTAGTTCACATCCTGAGCTTTTTATTGCTTAGCGGTTAAACTCAAATACTGCAATTCCATAGGAGGGCAGTGGATAGGCGAAGGAGTAGTCCCGGTTATCGCAGGGGGATTTCTTCGCGGTAAAGACTGGCTTCTTCTTGCCTTTTTTATACAGCCCTTTGGTCTCGTCCAGAATTTGTTTATATTCTCCTTTGACGGGGACACCTACCCGGTAATCTGGGCGGGCTATGGGGGTAAAGTTCAGGACGAAGAGAAGGTTACGCTTCTTCGTGGGGCTGAGGCGTACAAAGCTGAAAATGCTCCGGTCGCCGTCATCACAATTAATCCACTCAAAACCGGTCCAATCGTAATCATTTTTGTATAGAGCCGGGTGTCTCTGGTACATGTGAAGCAGATCACGGTAGAAATTCTGCAGGTCCTGATGCAGAGGATCTTCCAGCAGAAACCAGTCCAGTTCCCGCGCTTCGCTCCATTCCCGGCGCTGTCCAAATTCCTGACCCATGAAGAGCAGCTTCTTACCAGGGTGGCCCATCATGAAAGTGTAGCCGGCTTTGAGGTTCAGGAACTTGTCTTCTTTTGGACCGGGCATCTTCTCCAGCATGGAGCATTTCAGGTGTACTACTTCGTCGTGGGAGAGTACCAGGATAAAATTTTCACTGCAGGCATAGGTCATGCCGAAGGTCATCTTATGGTGATGGTATTTGCGGTACAGCGGATCTTCCTTCATGTAAGAGAGGAAGTCGTGCATCCAGCCCATATTCCATTTAAAGGTAAAGCCAAGGCCGCCTTCGGAGGGCGGTGCCGTCACGCCGGGCCAGGAGGTGCTTTCTTCGGCGATCATCATGGTGCCGGGATTGCGGCGGATCACGATACTGTTTAAATGACGAAAGAATTCAATCGCTTCCAGGTTTTGGTTACCGCCGTATTCATTCGCGACCCATTGTCCGTCCTGCTTGCCGTAATCCAGATACAGCATGGAGGCTACGGCGTCTACCCGGAGACCGTCGATATGGTATTTTTCGATCCAGAACAAGGCATTGGCAATTAAGAAGTTGGATACTTCGTGTTTACCGTAATCGAAAATTTTCGTGCCCCAATCGGGGTGTTCGCCCTTGCGCGGATCGGCATATTCGTAGACAGGCTCCCCATCGAAATCCGCCAGTCCATGGGAATCTCTGGGGAAATGGGCCGGAACCCAGTCCAGAATCACGCCGATGCCATGTTGATGGAGATAATCGACGAAGTACATAAAATCCTGTGGTGTGCCATGGCGCGCAGTCGGGGCATAATAACCGGTTACCTGGTAGCCCCAGGATCCGTCAAAGGGATATTCAGCAATTCCAATTAATTCTACATGGGTATAGCCCATGGTTTTAACATATTCGGTGATTTGGGGAGCTATTTCCCGGTAGGAGTAAAATTCAGGCTCGTCCTCTCCCCAATGGCGTTTCCAGGAAGCCAGTTGCAGCTCATAAATGGCAATAGGACTCTTCTGGAGATTTTTCTTACCGCGGGTGAGCATCCATTCGCTGTCACACCAGCAATAGCCATCCACCTGGCAGACGCGGGATGCGGTTTGGGGGCGGAGCTCACAGGCGAAAGCATAGGGATCGGACTTCGTGAGGGAGGTTTCACCGGCGGTTTCAATCTGGAACTTATACAGGCTGCCTTCTTCCACACCAGGCACAAATATCTCATAAATCTCCCAGTCGGGCAGTAGTGTCATGGGAGCAGCCTCCGGATCCCATCCGTTAAAATCTCCGATCACAGAGACCGCCTCCGCATGCGGTGCCCAGACAGAAAAATATACGCCCGTCACCCCGTTAATCGAGGTTAGGTGGGCGCCTAACTTTTCATATATCTGATAATGTGTTCCTTGTCCAAAAAGATAACGATCCACGTCGGAAATCTGGTTTAATGCAGCCATACTTCACTCCCCTTTCAGTATCCGCAGTTTTAACCTGCTTATTTCTATCATAACAAAGAAGAAGAAGGGGGTCAAGACCATTACATACGCGAAATGTACGCGGACGGTTATGGCGCTGTGTCCGAGGGAAGCAGGCCGGGGTGTGTCTCCATGGAACGAACTCGTTTTAGGAGAAAACGGTAGCGCAGCTGTGCGGCTTCTATTTCATGGATTGTACAGTCAATCAACATTGGATCGACGACCTGATTCAAATGATTAAATGCGTTTTCCAGCTCTTCCTGCGTCTGGCGGAGTTCCGATAAAAGCTGTCTTCGCTCGCATTGATTTTCAACCATAGCTTGGCTCCTTTTCTCTGAATTTATTTAAGTATAAGCCATATTCAGGAGAAATATTCCAAAAGCACTTGACATTTTCCAGGCTTTACGGCATAATGGGGAACACATCCAAATTCAGGCATCGTTCGATGCCGGATGGAGATCTTTGATCCTTGTAATCTGATTTTTAAAAGAATCCAAACATGTATAATTGAATGAAGCGAGGTGGAGTCCTGTGGATGCAGGAGGGTTTCTTTTGCTTACGGTTTTGAGCCTGGCAGCGGTCTGTGATTGTCACTCACGGCGTGTTCCGAACCGGCTTTTGCTGATCGGCTGGATGGCAGGGCTGCTGTTCTATCCCGAACCGGGTTATGTGTATCGGTGGCTTTTGCCGGTATTGTTATTGTTCCCCCTATTCTGCTGCCGTATGATGGGGGCGGGGGATCTGAAGCTGTATGGCCTTGTCTGCAGTGTATGTGGCGTGGCGGGCTGGTTTCGGTGTTTTACCTATTCGATCTTTCTGGGAGCGCTCCTGGCGCTTATCAAAATGGCGTATTACCGGAATTTCCGGGAACGTTTTTCTTATTTTTGGTTCTATATTCTGGAGACATTCCACACAAAGGCCATAAGGCCCTATTGTCAGGAAGGCCGTGACCGGACGGCATCGATTCCTCTTTCGGTACCGATTCTGCTGGCATGGCTGCTGATGCTCCTACAGAACGCTCTGTAAGCCTAAAGGGAGGAAGCGTATTTATGAGAAAAAAGCGATTAGCCGTCTGCGATACAGACCGGGACTATGTGGAGCGGTTTACCCGATATGCGGCGAAGCGGGAGGGAAATCCCTTTGAAATCCAGGCATTTACCGATGTCCCAAGGCTGGCGGAGTTCATAAGGGGCGCGGGAGCGGAGCTTTTCCTGGTGGGACAGGTGCTGCTGACGGAGGAGGTGCGGCAGGCGGTCCAGGCGGGAGAAGGAATTCTGCTGGTGCTGGCGGATTCTCCGGAGCTGGTGCCGGAGGGCTGTCAGGCTGTGTACAAGTACCAGTCTTCGGAACGGATACTTCGAACCGCAGCCGGTTGTATGGAAGAGAGAGGGGCGGTGGCCGGCAGGTGTACCGGTTATCGAACCAGGATCTACGGGGTGTTTTCTCCGGTAAAGCGCTGCTATAAGACGACCTTTTCGCTGATTTTGGGACAGGTGCTGGCGGAGAGGGGAGCAGCCTTGTACCTTAATCTGGAGGATGTGGCGGGGTTTGCGGAGCTGCTTGCACGGGAGTTCCAGGAAGATTTGTCCGATATCCTGTATTATCACAGGGTGGGAGAAGCCGGCAGGTTGAAGCTCTATAGTGTGGTGGAGAGTCTGGGAAAGCTCTGCATGGTGCCGCCGGTGTCTTGCCCGGAGGATATCCGGGGAACGCCTCCCGAGGAATTCCGGCAGCTGATTAGCGCGGTGGCAGCGACGGACAGCTATGAATTTATGGTGGTGGATATGGGGGACGGACTGTTGGATCCTGTGCCGCTGTTAAGGCTTTGCAACCGGATTTATATGCCGGTCCGGGAGGACAGAGCTTCGCGGGCCAAGGCGTCTGCTTATACAGAATATTTAAAGAGCATTGGTGAGGGAGAGCTTCTGAAGCGAACCAGTAAGTTCGTGATTCCGGTCTATGGCACACTGGCAGAGGGCTGGGAAGATCCCTGGAGTCTGCGGCGAGGAGCCTTTGGAAAATATGTGGAACAAATGTTACAGGAGGAAGAAGGATGGAGTTAGAACAGGAACTGCAGCAGGAGGTATTGTCCTGCCTGGATTTATCCGAGGAGCTTAGTGACCGGGAGTTGTTGGAGCGGATTGATACGATTCTCATCCGGGAGGGTAAGCGCCGGGGAATTTCTCTGCGTGAGCGGACCGGATACCGTAAGAAGCTGTTTGATTCCTTCCGGCGTCTGGATGTACTGCAGGAGCTGGTGGAGGACGATAGCATTACGGAGATTATGGTGAATGGAATGGAAGCGGTATTTCTGGAGAGAGGCGGCATGGTTCACCAATGGAACCGGCATTTCTCCAGCAGAGAGAAACTGGAGGATGTGATCCAGCAGATGGTGGCCCGGGTAAATCGGATCGTCAATACCTCCTCTCCCATTGTGGATGCCAGGCTGGAGGACGGCTCCCGCGTCAACGTGGTGCTTCCTCCGGTGGCACCCGATGGCCCGATTCTGACGATCCGGAAGTTCTTCAGGGAGGCGATTACCATGGAGATGTTAATCGAGTGGGGAAGCATTACAGACGAGGCGGCGGGTTTTCTGGAAGCATTGGTGAAGGCGGGGTATAACCTGTTTATCAGCGGCGGAACCGGCTCTGGGAAGACTACCTTTTTGAACGCGCTTTCCCGTGCCATTCCCAGCCAGGAAAGGGTGATTACCATTGAAGATTCGCTGGAACTTCAGCTGGCAATTCCAAATCTAGTACGGCTGGAGGCACGGAATGCAAACATAGAGGGCGAGCGGGAGGTAACGATCCGGGATCTGATTCGTACGGCCCTTAGAATGCGGCCGGACAGAATTCTCATCGGGGAAGTCCGTGGGAGGGAGGCACTGGACCTCCTCCAGGCGATGAATACCGGCCATGACGGATCGCTGTCTACTGGTCACGGCAATAGTCCGGCGGACATGCTGTCCCGGCTGGAAACTATGGTATTGATGGGCGGAGAGCTGCCGCTGGCAGCGGTACGCAGTCAGATTGCCTCAGCATTGGATATTCTGGTGCATCTGGGGAGAATGCGGGATGGAAGACGGAGAGTACTGTCCATCGTGGAGGTGTTAGGTTATGAAGAAGAGCAGATTCGCTGTCAGCCCCTTTATGAATACAATCCTGCAGAAGAAAGAGGCCTGGAAGTGGTGGGGATTCTCCGGAACCGGCAGAAGTGGGAGATTGCGGGATTACCGCCGCTATGAGATGGGCCCTGGTGAGGTTCTGGCGGCGTTTGCACAGGGAATTTTGCTGTCGATGTTGCTGGGCTGGTTGTTTTACCGGAGTATTCTGGGGATGATTCTGCTGCTGCCGCTTAGCCTTTTAGTACTGGGACGGATGGGGCGGAAGAAAAAAGAAGAGAGAATGGCACTGCTGGAGCGGCAGTTTCGGGATGGACTGCAGGCTTTGTCTACCGCTCTTTGTGCCGGGTACTCTGTTGAAAATGCCTTTTATGAGGCAGGCCGGGAGCTGGCACAGATCTATGGAAAGGATGCGATTCTGGTCATAGAATTTGCCATGGTCAGCCGCCAGATTCAGATAAACCGCCCAGTCGAAGCCGCCCTGGCCGACCTGGCTGAGAGAAGCGGTCTCGAGGACATTCGCCAGTTGGCGGAGGTGTTCGCTATTGTTAAGCGGAATGGGGGGCCGCTGGTGCAGATCTTAAAGTCTACGGCCCAGGCAATGGAAGAGAAGTGGAGAACGCGGGAGGAAATCCATACGATTATGGCATCCCGCCGTCTGGAGCAGAGAATTATGTCCGTTATGCCGATCGCTATTATAGGATATGTCAATCTGGGAAACGCAGAGTTTACAGCAGTACTGTATGAAGGCCTGCGTGGCCGGATTATTATGACGGCAGCTCTGGGTATTTATGGTCTGGCACTCTGGCTGGGAGAGCGCATTATGGATGTGCAGGTGTGAGGAGGTATTCGTAAGTATGAAGCGCAAAATAAGGAAAAAGAATCCTTTGCCGGGGAAGCTTGCCGAGTGTTACTACTGGCTTCGTAAGAGAAGGGGGAGGCCGCCGGTTTCTCTGAAGCGCAGGGAGCTGCTGCAAAGGGTCTATCCGGACCGGAATCCAGAGGATACCGCCAGAGAGCAGGATGAAAAACGGCTGCTGCAGATCCTTCTCTGCTTGAGCGGATCTTTGGTGGTGGTGCTGTTGATTCTCCTCGCACCCTCCGGAGAACTGGTGGGGGGCCGGTATCTGGCACGTCCTTCTTATGGAGAAGGGGAACGTCAGTTAGACCTTCAGTTAGAGATAGGAGATGAGACCTTCCCGGTTCAGGTGGAGATTAGTTCCAGAAAGAGAACCGCGGGGCAGCGGCAGCTTCTGTTGAAAGAAGCGGAGGATGATATGAAGAAGCAGGTGCTGGGACTAAATCCGTCGCTGGAGGAGGTCTCTGAGAAGCTGGACTTCCAAGCGGAATGCCGGATCGCCGGAGTGACGGCTTTCTGGCGCGCGGAGGATCCGTCTTTCATTGGGCCGGATGGAAGCTTGGAGGCAAAAGCAGGCCCTGGGGAGAGTCTTGATACGGCTTTGTTCCTGACACTGACCTGTGATGGGGAGAAGAAGGAAGTGAAGATTCCGATCACGTTGGTGGAAGCGGTTCTGCCGGAAATAGATGGCGTCTGGAAACGATTGGAAGCCGCTCTTGCAGAGGCCAATCAAACCGGCGAGGAAGAGCCCTGGATCGAATTGCCGGAGGAAATTGACAGTCAGAAGGTGCGCTACTCTCTTGTGGAAGATTCCGGCAGGCTGTTTGGCATTGCTGCGGCGGGGGTTATTTTGGCAATTGTTCTTTTTTATCGGGCAGATCAGAGACTGAAGGAAGCAGCGGGTAAGAGAGACCGGGAGCTGGAGTTGGATTATTCGGAGCTGGTGACAAAGCTTACGGTGCTGGTCGGGGCCGGTCTGACCGTAAGGGGAGCCTGGGAGAAAATAGCCCTCGATTATCAGGAGACGCGAAAGCGGGGAAGGTCCAGAAGGGAGGCCTATGAAGAGCTTTGCCGGGTCATAAGGGCGCTTGGGCAGGGCCGGGCGGAGGGGGAGGCCTATGGGGAATTTGGAAGGCGCTGCGGTCTGCGGCCTTATCTGCGCCTGGCGGGACTATTGGAGACCAATGGTAAGACCGGCACGAAGGGGCTGACAGTTCTGCTGCAGGCAGAGGTGACGGAATCCTTCCAGAATCGTCTGCAGCTGGCAAAGCGGCAGGGGGAGGAGATTTCTTCTAAGCTTTTGCTGCCGATGCTGATGCTGTTTGGACTGGTGTTGGCACTGCTGATCCTACCAGCCTTTCTGGCTTTTTAGTAAAGCGTGTTAACCATAGATTTTATGAAAGGAGGTGATGGAATGCTTACGATTCTAAGGGAATTTTGGCAGGAGGAATCCGGGGTCGCAGTAGTGGAAGTGATACTGATACTCGTGGTCTTATTGGCACTGGTGTTTATTTTTAAGAACCAGCTTATGCAGCTTGTCAACAGTATCTTTGGTAGTATCACCAGTAAATCCAGTTCGATCTATTCCGATTAACGGGATAAGCCGCAGGAAATGTGCGGCGCTAAGAAGGGGGAAGACGTATGCAATGCAGAGGACAAATCACCGTATTTTTCAGCCTGATCCTGCTGTTAATTTTATCACTTGCCGGTACCTGCCTGGAATCTGCCAGAGCGGCCGGACTGCGTTACAGGATACGGCTGGCGGCGGACTCCGCCCTCCAGTCAGTCTTTGCAGAGTATGACTCTTCCCTCTTTCAGTCGTATGGGCTGCTGTTCTATGCCTCTGCGGATCGTTCCGGTTCGGATCTTCCGGACAAAATCATGGAGTATGCAGGCTTTGCCGGAGAAGTGGGCAAAGGAAGGATCGGAACAGGAACCGACTGGTTTGCGTTTGCTCCCCGTGTGGCATCTGTATCGGAGCTGGTGCTGGCTACCGATCAGAATGGAACTGTTTTTCGGCAGGCAGTCCTGGACCAAATGAAAATAGAAGGAATCTCCATTGTGCTGAGTGAGCTGACGGATCATTTGGGGATTACGGATTCCCAGGGAGATCTTACAGAGACCGGACGTAAGCTGCGGGAAGAGGACACGGAAGAGGACTTGACCGTCGGCAAGATCTTAAGTGGTTATGAAGATCTGGAGGAGCAGTTGAACGAATTGACAGAAGCAATCAATGAGGAGGAGCTTCCGCAAGAGACGCCATTACAGGAAGAGAGTGGAGGTTTTTCCCTGCAGGAGATGATTCAGAAGGTAAAGGCGCTATTCCAATATGGACTTTTGGCAGTGCTGGTGGACAATCCGGAGGAATTATCGAAGGGAATCATCTCAGGCGAGGGACTTCCTTCTCAGCTTTCCTCGGAAGAGAAGGCGAGAAGTTCGCCGCTTAACACCGAGGCTTCGGAGCACTCGGACATGACAGGCCGGCTTTTATTTCAGGAATACCTGCTGCGGCATTTTGACTGCTATACATCCGGCAAGGATGGCGGACGGTATGAACTGGAGTATATCCTTGTGGGAAAATCTACGGATGAGAAGAACCTGAGATCGGTAGTTAACCGTCTCTTATGGATGCGGATGGGCATGAATCTGGCTTATCTGATAACAGATTCCGCGAAACGGTCGGAGGCGCAGGAACTGGCAGTCCGCCTGACAGGCTGGACAGGAGTTGCACCGTTGATCTCCGCTGCTTTTAGCTTGATCCTGACCGTATGGTCTCTGGGAGAGTCGTTAGCCGATGTCCGGACGCTGCTGGATGGGGGCCGGATACCTCTTCGAAAGGATCAGGACAGCTGGACTCTGAGCCTCCATAACTTGCTTAGTTTCTCTACCGCTTTTACTTCTTCCGCTAAGGAAGAGGAAAAGGGTCTGTCCTATGAGGATTACTTGAGAATTCTACTTACGTTCAGCGATCTGAAAGACATAAGTTACCGGGCGATGGATTGGATTCAGATCCATCTTCAGGAGAAAAACCCGGCATTTCAGATGTCTGCCTGTATTTATAGCGCAGAAATTCTATTGGAAGCAGAGGCAGAAGAACTGTTTCTGCCGGCATTTCCGATGACACCTCGAAACGGAGGTTATCAATATCAGCAAAAAACACGGTATCAGTACTAGTAATCTGATCCCGGAAAGGAGGTAGATGCAGATGTCCCTTCCCTTTACCAATAAAAAAATAATAAAGGAAAACCGATCTCTCCAAATCCAACCCAATTTTACCCCATATACAGGGGAAGGGACTTCTGGATCTACCTGCTCCGGGAGCATAACGGTGGAAGCCGCTTTTGTACTGGTATTGTTTCTGTTCTTTTACAGTGCCGTTTTGACGCTGTTCCCTGCCATGCAGATCGCTCTGGAGATTCAGGCTGCCATGGAGGGGGCAGCCGAAGAAATATCGATTATGATTTATGGTCTGGACCAGTTAGAAGAAGGTGGGCAGGAATCCCAGGATGGAGATTGGCAGGAATCTCTGCGGGCGCTTGCAGGCAGGGGGATTACGGAGCTTTATATCCGAGGAAAGATTGTAAAATCAGTAGGAGAAGAGCGCTTGAACAAGTCCTGTATCCGTGGCGGAAGCAGCGGAATTTCCCTTGCGGGCAGTGCACTGCCTAACGACCAGCAGGTCATAGATCTTTGCATCTCTTACCGAATCAGCTTTCCTCTTTTTTCGGAGGGAGTGCTGGAGATTCCCATACGGCAGAGAGTTTATCGAAGGGCCTGGTTTGGAACCGGACAGACAGCTTCTGCAGAGGGCCCGGAGTCAGAGGCGGGTATCGTATATGTGACAGAAAATGGTACCGTGTATCACGTCAGTGAAGCCTGTACACATCTGCGGCTCTCGACCCGCATGGTCTCCCGGGCGGAGGTCTCCTCTTACAGGAGCAATGACGGAAGCAAATATTATCCGTGTGAGCGGTGTGCCAAATATGCAGGGGAGACAGCCGCCGTCTATATTACCGAAGAAGGGAACCGGTACCATACCGACCTCTCCTGCGGAGGACTCAAGAGGACGGTAACGGCGGTTTCTAAGGAAAATACGAGCCTGCCGGCCTGCAGTCGATGTGGAGGAGGATAAGGTGAGACAGATTGTGGTTTGGATAGTTCTGTTCGTGTTTGGAATAGAAGACTGGAAAAAGAAGCGAATTTCTCTGCCGGGGCTGACACTCTTTCTGGCCGGAGGAGTTCTTAGCCAAATATGGGAGGAGCAGAATGATTGTGGAAGCCTGCTGCTCTCTCTTATCCCAGGCGGGGTGCTGCTATTGCTGGCATTTGCGGCACCGGAAGGGCTGGGCACCGGCGACGGACTGGTTTTACTTGGAATCGGCCTGTTTCTGCCATGGCAGCAGACGCTGGCATTATTAGCGGGCGCTTTGGCGCTGTCTTCTGCCTGGGGTATTCTTCTAATGCTCCGCCATCGGGGAGGGCGTAAGACAACCTTGCCATTCGTACCGTTTCTGTGGCTGGCATTTTCGATAGGAGGTATCGTTTTTCTAATTGCTGCCTGAAGCAATGCAGGCAGGAGGAGGATATATGGGCAAAAGCATACGGGCCAGCGTTACGGTGGAGGCGACGTTGGTCAGCATCACAATACTTATGGTGATTTTCTTATCCGTTACCTTTACCTTGTGGCTGCGGGACCGGACCTATGCGACGGCTCTGCTGGCAGAGGCAGTGGAAGTGACCAGGAATCAATTGGCGGAGGAAGCAGCAGGCTGGCTTTCCCAGGAAATAGGTGTCTTATTCTTTACAAGGGGGCAGGCAGTAGGCCCGGTGCAGGAGGGCAGCTGGGTAGTGGCCAGCTTTACAGGTGATTCCTCTCAGCTGTGGATCGATATTTCCGTTCGGTTTGAGGAAGAGATCCGGCGCAGGATTTGGGAGCCTGGAAGGCTCCTTCGTCTGTGGGAACTGGTGAAGTAAAGGAAATTGGTCAAAAAAGGATAATAAAACACAAAGGGCATATGTGGAAGCTACCTGTAAATTATTTTGCGAGAGAAGTCTCGAGTACCTTGACAACGGAATAGAGAAACGGTTAGAAAACAATAACAAATTATTAGCGTAGTGTACCGCTGCAATTAGCAAAGCCACACTACACGAGAAGTAATTGGCAAAAAACAGAAGGTATAGTATACTTAATGAAACTGCACTCCAGGTTTTGCTAAAAGTGAAATGGACAGCACATGGGAAGGTCAAATAGGAAGTGAGAGGAGAGGGGTATGAAAAAGAAATTTATGCCGTCTGGTCTGGCCATACTAATGATAATTGGAAGCCTTTATGCTAGCCTATGCGTTACAACGGGCAAAAGAGTTGCAAATCTCTTATTCCCATAATCACCCGGATGGTACATTGACAGCTCAAAATGGTACACAGTCAATTATAAAGTTTGGAATAGCATCCATGTTTTCTGACCGACACGAATTATGTGTCGGTTTTTTGCTGCCTAAAAACAATGGGTGACCTACCGCCCATAAACGGGGGAAAAGAACAGGAGGAATGATATGAAACAAAGAAAAAGCATTAAATTTTTAGCACTGCTGCTTTCTGCCTTTATGATTTTTGGGTGTATCCATACCGCTTATGCGGTACCGATTGAAATAGCAGCCGAAGAATCGACAGCCGAACAAGAACTTATACCGGCGCAAGAACCGCTGAATATTCCGGAAGCTACGGAAACGGAAGTGTCTACGGAAGACGAATCCGCAATTGAAACAACTGCAGTTGAAATAACTGCGGTGGAAGAGAGTACGGCTCCGATGGAAGAGGTGACGGAAACGGAACCGTATAGCTCCACCTGGTTTGCAAATGGCCAGGCAAGAGGGCTGTACTGGTATGCTCCCATATCCGCTACCTGGGGATACCTGTATCAGAATGAAACGGTGAGCGACATTCTGAATATGAGTGAGGATCCGGCTCTGGAAGGATGGTCCTTTTCCGGCTTCTTTAAAGGAACGATCTGGGCAAATCTAACCCAGGAAAACCTCCTTTGGCTGCAGCAGCAGGGCATTGAGGACTTAAATGATGCCATCCAGCTGCAGAAAAGAAATCAGATCGGACGTATCGGAGAAGCGCTATCGAGTCAGAACCTTTCGCTTTTCTCTCTGGGAGACTACAGCACAACTCTTTCCTTGTCCGGATCGGACGTGGTTTACGAGTTTCCCGTAGAGGGATTGGGGGACCACGGTCGGCTTTGGCTTTTAAAGCTGGACGGCTCCTATGTGTTCTGTGGTGAATATGGTAAGCATTCGCCTTCCGGTGCCACTTATAAGATGACCACTGCTACGGCCGTTGGTGTTGTCAATGAAGCTCAAATCCACAGCCTGAAGCTGATCGGCGGTTATCAGATTCATTGGCTGGAACAATACAATATGGGGAACATTTCCTATCAGGAATTCCAGGTTAAATATCTGGTGATCCAGATGTGGACCTGGTACTGCCTGAATGGCGGCTGGAGTGTCAGCGAAATGCCGGAGCTGATCAGCCGGAACATCCCGAATTATAGCCAGGCACAGAAAGACGCCTTGAAGGCTGAGCTGGAGCAGCATATCGCTGTCAGTCAGAGCGCAAAAGAGGTTTACTTTTACAAAAACAGCAACTCGGCGAATCAGGCGATGGTGGGATTTTCAACGGATGTTTTACCTTTAACGCCAGAAAGTCTCGATGTCTATGTATGTCTGAACAAGCAGGCCAGCTATACCGGGGAGAAAATTGCCGGGGCTTACTACGGTGTCTATGCAGAGCAAGAGTGTTATACCCAGGTAGGATCTATTACCACCGGCACGGATGGCTATGGTGTGAGTGGTGCCATTCCCGTTGAAGATGATACGACACTTTTTGTCGCGGAGATTTTGGCGCCAACGGGTACCACGTTAAATACTACGGTATATCCAGTAGAAGTTAAATCATACGCACATGATGCACCTGAACGTGCCGCCAAAGTCGGTGATAACGGCATTGTCTACAACATGCCCTGGAGTTATCAATTGACCGTTACCAAAACTGATGATTCCGGCAATAAATTGACAGGAATCACATTTGGGATTTATGAATGGAACGGCAGCAGTTATAGCCGCATCCGAAGCATGACCGATAATGGAAATGGGTTCTATAGCACCGGGAAATTGTACTATACCAAAACCAACCAAGGCAAATTACGGTTTGCGGAGGAGGCAAGTAAAACCGGATATGTAAATAATGGGTGGAGTAAGGAGATTACAATTGCTCCGGATTACACAGCCTTTTTAACACAGGTATATCAAGGACTTCTGGGACGTAATCCGGATTCGGCCGGAACGGCCACCTATCTGCCGCTGCTCCAGTCCGGCACAATCCGCTTGGACGAGCTGGTACTGGAAATCACCTATTCAGACGAGTACCAGAACAAGAATTATTCAGACGAAGAATTTATCATTGCGTTGTTTAGAGCCATGATGGGCCGGGAGCCGGATGCGGAGGGATTGAATCACTTTAAAAACGCTTTAAGTACCGGTGCGATTACACGGGAGGGCATGATTTCCGGATTTTCCTCTTCCGCCGAATATTCGGAAAAGGCAGGTTTATGGATCGAGCAGCAGACGGTCATCAACACCTCCTGGCAGGGGAGTGTGGAGCTGACGAAAACAGACTCCTTGACGCAAAACCTTCTTTCCGGTGCAGTATTTATGTTGCAGGAATGGGATGGCAGTAATTACACAGACAAGGTTACTTTAACAGACAATGGAGATGGCACTTATGCAGCCAGTACGCTAAAGTACAGCGAAAAGAATCAGGGAAAATTTAAATTAGTGGAAATTTCCGCTCCCTTAAACTATTTGAATGAGGGATGGAGTCAGGAATTCACACTTACACAGCCAACGCAGACCTTTACTTATACAGTGGAAAATACTCCCTTTACCGCACTTGTAAAAATTGTGAAAATGGATGCACTTACTGGTCTGGCGGTTCCGATCGCCGGTGCTGAATTTAAGATTAAGGATGCCGATGGCGAATTTGTAACCCAAATGGTAAACGGAAAACTAACAGACACTTTCGTTACGGACAAGTATGGAATTGCCTGGATCTCAGAATCGCTTGTATTCGGAGAGTATACCCTATGCGAAGTAAAGGCTCCGGCCGGTTTTGTACTTAGCACAAAAGAGCTGGAAATTTTGCTTTACCCGGAGACCTGTACCGAAGAAACCGAAGAGGGCGTTCCGGTTTATGCTGTGAAATTTGAAAACCAGCCCATTCAGGTAGATATTACGAAGTCGGATATTACAACAGGTGAGCCGGTATTAGGAGCTGAGATGAAGCTGAAAGACTCGGCCGGTAATATAATCGACCGCTGGACCACGACGGAAACACCTCACCGTATTTATGCGTTACCAGCGGGAGAATACATCCTTTCGGAAACATTAGCACCAGCTCAGGATGGTTACGTAACCGCGCAGGATATTACTTTCACCGTTATGGAAACGGGTAAAATTCAGAAAGTGGACATGAAGGATGACTTTACCAAAGTGAAAATTTCAAAAAAGGATATCACGAACGATAAGGAGCTGCCAGGTGCGGAACTGATCATTCAGGATCCGGAGGGCAATGAAATGGATCATTGGATCAGTACGGAGGAGCCTCATTATATTGAGCGGCTTCCGCAGGGAGAATACGTCCTTATCGAAATTGCAGCACCGAATGGATACGAAATTGCAGCAAATGTCACCTTTACCGTAGAAGATACAGGTGAGATCCAACAGGTTGTAATGAAAGACGAGCCTCGGATCACAACAGTGACGGGTGATATACCAAACGGAAAAACAAACACCACAGTTAAAACCGGAGATTTTTCTAACGGGGCTGAGTTTATCAAAGTGGCGGTTGCTGCCGTGTTCATTGGCCTTATTGTTCGGATGCTTCGCCGGCGCAAGGTGAAAATGATCAACAAAAAAGAGACGTTTAGATAAATGTAAAAACAGAGAATTGAAGAAAGGGAGGAAATGTGAATAAACACAGGAGAAAAGCAATTCTTACAATCTGCATGCTTCTTTGCCTGACCTGGCCGTCGGGGCCGGTACAGGCTGCTGAACCCGAAACCAGGCAGGAAGTAAAAACATACGAGGTTCAGGATCCGGATGGTGTTACAGACTTACAGGCTGATTTACCATCCAGTATTAAGGCGGATGGTAAAACATGGAATTTAGTGGATTGTCAATATGAAACCTTAAAGAAAAAAGCCGTAACGGAAGATCGGATCCTGACTACAGAAGTTATTTCTGATTGGATCCTGGAAGACTACATACCGCCGGAAACAATTGAAAAGGATGGAAAGGTTTATACTTTGGCCGGTATCACGGAAACCGTACAGCCAAAGGAGCGAACCATCCAGGCAACCGCTGAAACGGTGTATCCGGACGTGATTTCAAAGCCAGATATTCCGCTCTCGTGTGACACAACCATCTATGACGAATTATTACAAGCGGACGTGTCCGTCACACTACCCTTATCCAGTGTAACAAATAGCGATTACCAATGGGTAAATGATTTTACCTTCACGCTTACCGTACAGGATGTGTCCGCACTCTATTACGAGCTGGGCGGAGACTGGATTGCCTCAGACCAAGTGCCGGATTTAGGCTATGCTCCGGAAATATTGACTTTTCTTGATTTGAGTACCGAGGTCTACCGTATTTCCTCTATGTGCTGGGACGGGGCTGCGTATCAAACGGCGGACGGACGGTACGAGCGTACGATTACCGGGAGCGGCAGCCGCTATGTAACCACTTATACAGCCACTTATGCAAATACCGTATCACGATCTGCTGCGCAGGGTAAGGTTTATACCGTCACCTACAATCTTACCGAACCGATACCTACAGGGGAAACCGTTTACACGATACAGGCTACGGGCATTTACCGGCTGCTTCAACCTGAAGAAGCTGAGTTACCTACGGCACTGGCGGCTGGTACCGGAGGTGCTTTCCTGATCGGGTTGACAGGCTTCGTATATCGGGCAAAAAAGGCCAGAGTATATGCCCTGGGCAAGAATGGAGAATATGAATACTTAGGTAAGGTGCGGATCCGATTCCAGAGGAGTACAGGCGAATACAAGGTAGATTTGCCGGCAAAATTTCGCCGGCGTACAGAAACAAAAAGCTTCCGGTTGGAACTGCCGCGTTCTATTCTCCGGACAGGATTCGGGAAAAATATCATAATAGCCAATAAGGCTCATCTGGAACACTGTAGCGTGGCGGCAGAAATTACGGTATCAAATCTATAAAGAAAGGAAAAGTATGATAGTTATTTCTGTATATATCATGCAAGTAAAATATGGAGGTTCGTTATCGGAGAGAATTGAATGAAAATTTCTTGATTCTGGAGGAAGAAGAGCAGGGAGACTCCTATGCGATCCGGATCTTGACAGAGAATAAGATTCCAGGGTTGCTGGAGCTGAGGGTTCATCCCATTAATCAAAAAAGAGAATATTTCTATGAGATTTCCGGTAAACTCTCCCTGCAAAAATATTTGGAGAAGAGGCAGATTACCTGTACGGAGATGCGGAGGCTGCTGTTTGGAATCGGACAGTCCCTGGAGTCGGCAGAGGAGTATTTGCTGCGGGAGGAAGGAATTCTTCTGGAACCGGAATTTCTATACACCGATGTGGCTTTTTCTAAGGTCTGGTTATGTTATTATCCGTCAGGAGGCCAGGATTTCTATGGGCAGGTCCGGGGGCTTACCCAGTACTTCTTAAATAAGATTGACCATATGGAAGAAAACAGCGTGGAAATTGCCTATGAGTTGTTCCATATCAGCAGTCAGGATTTCTTTCGCTTCGAAGATTTATTAAAGGCACTGGAAGAAGAGGAAGAGCCGGAGTCCCCCCCGAAGGACAGCCGGGAGGAGACTTATCAGACCGAAATGGAATGGAAGGCGGAGGAAGGACTGCCGAAGGAGTTGTTTGAGACAAAGAGATCCTTCTCCAGTTTCCTGTTACCGGTTCTAGGGGCTGCAGCTGTGGGAGCAGCCTGGGGTCTTGGATTTCTGGATGCATTTTCCCTGGAGGAAAATGCGGGCTTCCTGCTGTTAGCAGCTGCGGGAGGAATCTTATTATCTCTTTTACGTTCTCCCCAGAAGGCAGATAAGCAAATAAGTGAGCCGGAACAGGATGCGTGTCAGGAGATGCCCCCTGCAAAACCAGGGGAAACCAGGCCCTTAGAAGGACATTTCAAAAAAATGCCTCATGCCAAGCTGTTGATCAGCCAGAATTCCCTCCGCCATGCATCCATTACCCTTACTAAGATGCCCTATGTCATTGGGAAGATGGAGGATGCCTGCGATTATGTGTTAGACAGTCCGGTGATCAGCCGCATGCACGCACGGGTTGACCAGCGGGAGGATGGTTTTTACCTGACAGATTTGCGTTCCACGAACGGCACCTTTTTAAATGGCAGCCGCCTTGCGGCAAACCGGCCTTATCTCTTAAAGGAAGGAGACGAGGTAATATTGGCAGATTTAAAATTTCTTTTCCAATAATTTCTAAAAATGCTCACTCCCTTCAGGGGAGATGCATATGTTTAGGATAAAGGAGATGAATCAGATGTACTGTAGAAACAAATCATCATACAGGATCCGACAGGGGGATAACCTGTACAGAATCGCAAGGAATTTCAACACGACCGTAGAGGAGATATTAGCAGAAAATCCTCATATTAATCCGTATAATCTACAAATCGGAGAAAAAATTATGATTTGCCCCGGCACAAGCCGAAAGGCACAGCCCTCTATGAACCGTAATGAGAGAAACCGGTCCACACGCTCCGAGAGAAACCAGTCGGCAGGTACCGGAAGAAATCAACCCGGTTTAGAAGAGATAGGTCAGCCTTCCGGGTTCCGCCCCTCTAACTCTGGCGGACAGGAAAATAATACGATGCAGGAGCCCTCTTTCCAGTCACAGCCGTCCTTCCAGTCACAGCCGTCCTTCCAGTCACAGCCGTCCTTCCAGTCACAGCCGTCCTTCCAGTCACAGCCGTCCTTCCAGGAACGGCCGTTCTTCCAGGCAGAGCCGTTCTTCCAGGAACAGCCGTTCTTCCAGGCAGAGCCGTTCTTCCAGGCAGAGCCGTCTTTCCAGGCAGAGCCGTTTTTCCAGGCAGCGCCCTCCTTTCAGGCAGCGCCTATGCGTGAAGGTGAGATGCCGATGTACGGGGCAGAAGGAATCAGTGCGGCACAAATTCTGCTTACCAGTGTTATGCGCAGGGCCTGGCTGGAGCATGTCTTCTGGACCCGTCTGTTAATCATCAGCATTATCGACGGCCTCGGAGATACGGATGCCACAGCGAATCGTCTGATGGAGAATCCCCGGCATATGGCGAACATTTTCCGTCGTTTCTATGGAGATGAGGCAGCTGCGCAGATTGAAGAACTATTTCGTGAGCATCTGACGATTGCGGCAGATCTGGTTCGTGCACTCAAACAAAATGATCAGGCACTGGTGGAAGAAAAGAGCCAGCAATGGTACCAGAATGCTGATAGGCTGGCCGAAAGCCTGGCAGCCTTGAATCCGAATTACAATCAGGAAGAGCTTCAGAGTATGCTGTACCGTCATTTAGATATGACGAAACAGGAAGCAGTCAATCGGATGAGCCAGAATTATCCGGCAGATGTAGCATTGTTTGACGAGATTGAGCAGCAGGCATATGACATCGCAGATGCCCTGACCAATGGTATTGTAGAGGAATTTCAGGACTATTTCCGCACTTAAAAGCGGATGAAGCCTAATGTTTACGCGTAATAACAATAGCCGCTGAAGGCAGTTTGCTTTTAATCCCGGAAGACAGACTGCCACAGTGGTTTTTTTGTCCATAACCCTTCCTTGACATCCAGGCTTGATGAAACACTCAAAGTGCATTATAACGTTCCTAAAGATTTATGGCGTTAACTCATAAAGACGGGCATGGGTTTTGTTCATAAAGATTTATAGCGTTAACTCATAAAGACTTGGAGCGTAAAATAAATTAAAATAGAATCATATATTTATAATAAAGAATTAAAAAAAGTATTGAAAAAAAACTAACAAGGCAATATAATAACTATAGGAATAAGAAGAAGCTCCTCCTATTACCCTAGCCCTATCCACTAACCCTACCACAATAGAAAGGAGTTGTATCACATGAAAAAGAGCCTAGTACTAATTTTAGCCCTTGCAAATTAACAGAGTATTTATTGAATTCAGAGGAAGGCACAGTATTTGTTTGGTGGTATTCTCCTGTTTCTTTAATGACGAATGTGAATCCAGAAGATGTATCTTGCATAGAGGGTACTGGCGGAAATTCTGGTGGAGTTTTCTTGATTACGGACACAGATACAATAGTTTCCATTGTAACCAACATTCAGAATACACTTCTCAAAAAGAGCAAAGTATCAATCATGTACTCAGGAGCTCTTTCTGATTTATCTTTTAAGGATCCTCAGGGAAATACAGTTTATAATCTTATTGTGAATGATAGTTCAACCATTAGAAAAGACCCTTTTTTCTATCACGACTCTACAGAAAGTATCTGTTTTGATCTTCTTGAAAAATTAGAAGGTACTGCAAGGGTTGAATAGGAGTAATTAGAAAATAGCTGCAAAGCCAATGATTTTTTGCGGTACTACTTTTTCACCCATAAGCTGGTGGCGTATTGGCATTTCGTAAACGGTATAGAATCTTTCCCAACCAGGTAGTCGTTAATAGCCAGAAGTTTTATGGAATAGCACCGATTCTTGTGATGGCCAAGAAGGGGCTGTCGCGCTAAATTTGAACCGCTCCCTGTCAATAGACAGATGAAAAAACAAAAAAAATCATAAAAAACCGGTTTGATTCCCATTTTAACGCACATCTCGCAGACAGGGTTTCCGCCGTTATAGATGTACTTATGAATGCCGGTGGCAGGCTCATCCGCTTCGTATATTGTAGAGCAATTTCAGGACTATTTCCGCACTTAAAAACGGACAGCACCCAAGTGTTTACGCATATTAAGCCGCTGAAGGCAGTCTGCTTTTAATTCCGAAAGACAGACTGCCCCAGTGGTTTTTTTGTCCAAAACCCTTCCCCCGACATCTGAGCTTGATGAAACACTCAAAGTGTATTATAATTAGGAAACATGAGTAAGTTGCCCGAAAAGGGTGGATTTCGAATGTTTTTCGGATTGCGGGAGCACAAAGTGTGCAAAATCCGTAGATATCAGGGGTTAAAAGGTATTTTGGCTTTGAGAGGAAGAATCGAATTATGGAATATACACTGAAACGTATCTGGAGAAATTATCCGGTTATAACCATTCTGCTTATTGCAGTGAATGTAATCCTATTTCTTTGGATGGATTTTAGCAGTAACCCGAATGCGGCCGATGAATTGTATATGTGGGGAGGCAGTTACTGGCCAGGCATTGTGGAAGATGGAGAATACTACCGGCTTCTTACATCCATATTTCTGCATTCCGGTATTTCTCATCTTATGTCCAATATGCTTGTGCTTGGAGTGTTAGGGAGTCCGACCGAGAAATACCTGGGACATATCAAATATCTGGCCGTTTATCTGGGGGCCGGAATTGGTGCAAATGTGATTTCTAAAGTTGTCTGGCATATGTTGGGACAGGATCACATCAGCGTGGGTGCATCTGGTGCGATATTTGGTATCTTTGGAGTTCTCCTGGCCATTGTGATAAAATACAGAGGCACTGTCCGGAGGGTAGGGCTGCCGCAAATGCTGTTTGCTCTGGTATGGCTTATATATGGAGGTTACAGCAGCGAAAGGACGGATCAGCTTGCCCATTTGGGAGGACTTTTAATTGGAATGATTTTAGGTTGGATTTTCTATTGTATTCCCCTTGCCAAAGAGGGGGAACGGGGTTATGATAGGGACGGATATTGGTAAAAAGGTTTGGAAGATACAGGAGGAGAAGGATGAAATTATTTATTGATACCGCAAATATCGAGGAGATCCGTAAGGCAAACGACATGGGAGTTATTTGCGGGGTTACGACGAACCCGTCACTGATTGCTAAGGAAGGCCGGGACGTAAAAGAGGTGGTGGAAGAGATTGCTTCAATCGTAGACGGACCGATCAGCGGAGAGGTAAAGGCAACCATCGTGGATGCGGAGGGAATGATTACAGAGGGAATTGAGATTGCGGCGATTCACCCCAATATGGTTGTGAAGATTCCAATGACTGCGGAAGGCCTGAAGGCCTGTAAGGTATTGACCGCCAAAGGAATCCGGACAAATATGACGCTGGTCTTTACGGCTGCCCAGGCATTGCTGGCCGCTAGGGCGGGAGCGGCCTATGTATCGCCCTTCCTGGGACGGCTGGACGATATTTCCGTACCGGGAATCGATCTGATTGAAAACATTGCCGATATCTTCTGCCGCCATGAGATTAAGACGGAGATTATTGCCGCCAGCATCCGGAATCCGATCCATGTGACGGACAGTGCGTTGGCTGGTGCAGACATTGCGACCGTGCCCTATAAGGTCATTGAGCAGATGACGAAGCACCCGCTGACCGACCAGGGAATTGCGAAATTCCAGGAGGATTATAAGGCGGCATTTGGAGAATAGGAAAACCGGAATTCTATAGGCGCTATAAAGGAGATGCATTTCACACGCATCTCCTTTTTTAGAATCCTACTGTGTATTTAGCCAGTTCTGCAGCTGTCCTCGTAGAACCGTGAAGGGCGCTGGGCCGGTCTCGATAATCCAGCGGTGAAATTCAATGGCCTGGAATTGGTCGCCCAGCGCCTTTTCCGCAGTTGACCGCAGTTCTTTCATTTCCAGATATCCAATGGTATAGCTCTGATAATTTCCCGGATTTCCGATCAGGTGATGATAAAGAGCTTCCACATTACCCAGATCTCCGCCATATACCTTGGAGAGTGCCGTGGTCATTTCTTCCTGATTATAACCAAGGTAATTTACGTACAGATCCATCAGTGCGGAAATCTCCAGATTAATATCGGAGAATAGCTGCATGAGGCGGCAGGTGGATGCATCGGCGCTTTCACAATAGTTATAGGCCAGGTTTTCCACATAGGTAGCCCACCCCTCGGAATAGCCTTTGAAGCTTAACAAATAGCGGAGGTGGTTGGCGTGCTGGTTAGCAAAGGATACATTCTGGTACAGGTGTCCGGGGTATCCTTCGTGGGCGAGGGTCGTATACAAAGAAGAGGGGTTAGCGCTCCGGTTAATATAAATGGCCTGGTCAGTTGTCCGGTCAATGGGAGGTGCCAGGTAAAAAGCAGGGCTGCTGCTGGCTTCCAGCGACTCATCGATATACTTGACCGAGTAGGTAACCTCCGGTAATTCCGGAAAATCCGCCTTCATCTTACTCTTCAGATCTTCCAGAATTGCTTCCGGATCTGTCAGGGGGAAGGAAAATCGCTCATATTTTTCTAAAAGATCGGGGTTTCCCTGTACCAGCTCCTTCAACTCATTAATATCCAGGATAATCCAGGCCTCCAGCCAGGTAATCATTTCCTCTACGGACCGGTCCGATCCGGTGGAAGCGCGGACGAGATATTCATAATACTCCTTACCCTTCGGAAGGTGGGCCAGGCCCTCAGAATTCCGGCCGGTGCCCTTCAGGGCAGTCAGGCCATCCATCAGGGTCTGATAGGCCGGGATCACATATTCGTGTACGGCGGAAGCATTCCGCTCCTTGTAAGAGTTCTTCATCTCATCCGAAAGACCGGGGAAAGCGTCGATACGGCTGTTAAATGCCCGGATCAGATAATTTTCCTCTTCTCTGGAAATAAAATCCTGGCAGGCGGTAATGACTTCGTCGGCAATCGGATCCGACATAAACAGACCGGCAGAGGATTTTTCCTGTTCAAAGGTAATCAGATCACCATAATAGCGGGGCAGATCCGATAAAAGATTCAGGTAATTCTCCACATCCTGCAGGCGGTAGAACTGGTATTCCGCCAACAGCACCGGAAGCTGCACGTGAATACCGGTGGTCGGGGTCAGTGCTTCCGCATAAAGATAATAATCTTTCCCCATCCATTGCGTGTCTATGTATTCTGCCAAAATGTCATAGGTCAGCTTCTGACTATCACTCAGCGTCTCATAGGAAAATTCCGCGAGACGTGTCTGCATATCCGCAAGCTCTGTAAGGGATTTTTTATGGAGCGCTTCACCCACCAGGCCGAAGGTCGCAGATGCATCGCTGATGCCAAAGTCCTCAGGGCGGGTCAGCGTATAGTGCAGGGTAATGGCATCACTGACCACCTGGCTCCGGAAAAGATCCTCTGTCCATTGGTCGAATTCTGCCTGGCGCTTTAGCGTCTGATCGTCTAACTGCTCATAGGAAACCGGAGAAACCGAGACTTCTTCTATGCCACAGCCGGATATCAGCAGTATTCCGGCCAGCAGGATTGGCAGAATCCACCATTTCGCGCCTTTTTTCATGTATTACCTCCATAGATTCAAGATGAAAAAACAGGTTTGAGGAGTGAGAGGCATATAAATGCGGACCTGTTTTACTATCATCTTATACAGGAGGATCCGTTTTTAGTCATGGAATTGTGAAGCTCTGCCAAAGCGCGGAACCATTCCGCGCCAATTCTGCGGCAAACGTTAAGGGAAGAAGAATTTCCTGTTAACTCCAGAAATAATTTGTATAGGGGGCTGGAAAAGCAAAACAGGAAATGTTATACTGCACCTATATGCGTCTGATGAAAAGAAAGGAATTCAGTAAAGTATGAAAAAACATGTGAGAAGCTGGATTATATTATTGCTGGTACTAGCACTGGCTCTGGGCGGCTGCAGCGGCGAAAAGGCTGCAGAAATCAACGGGTCCCCTGAGACTACGGTCACGGAAGAGGCGAAAGGGGAGACTACAAAGGCTCCGGACACAGTAGCAGATGTCCCGGCAATTTCAGAGGGCCGGGTCGGAACCATATATGATGAGCAGGTAACTTATACGGCGGAGCAGTTAAAGGTACAGGAGGATTTTGATGCATTCCTGGAAGAGATCTTTAAGGAAGAGGTTACCGCAGATTCCTTCTCCCTGCATTTCCTGTTAGAAAATCCGGACGATTTTGGTATTGAAGCAGGGGCCCCCACCTGGGGTGATTTCAGTTATGAGGATATGCAGGAAAATAAGGAGGAACTGAAGCAGACCTGGAAACAGCTGGCCTCCTACGATTATTCCGCTCTGAATTATGAGCAAAAGCTGATCTACGATATTCTGAAGCGTCTGATGGAAAATGAACTTATGGATATCGAGGTGTTGTTTTACGAACCATTTTCACCTTTGCATGGATTACATACTTTGATTCCCTTATACTTTTCCGAGTATGATCTGCAGGATAAAGCAGATATTGAAAACTGCCTGGCATTACTGGAGCAGACCCAGGCCTATGTGGAAGATTGCCTGGAATACGAGCGGTACAGAGCAGGGGAAGGATATTTCCTGAGTATGAATGGTGTGGAAGAGGTAGTAGAGCAGTGTGAGGAATTCCTTGGGGCAGAGGAGAATTGTGTTTTGTCTGTTTTGAAGGAGAATATTGCGGCATTTCCCGGTCTGACGGCAGAGGAGATCAGCACTTACCAGGCCAGGGCAAAGGCGGCAGTGGAAGACTCGCTGATTCCCGCCTACCAGGAGATCGTGGCCGTGATGAACGAGTTAAAGGGCACGGCAGCGGAACTGGGCGGCTATGTAAATTATGATGGCGGTCAGGAATATTACGAATATCTGATTGAGTCCAAGACCGGATCGGGCAAGACGGTTGAGGAACTGATTAGGGAAACGGAACAGCAGATGATGGCGGATTTGCTGTCGGTTTCTGCTATTTATAGCAAGGATCCTTCGGTCGAAGAAAAGTTGGAAAATTACGAATTCCTCTATTCGGATCCGGATGAGATTTTGCAGCATCTGGTGACGGCTATTCAGGAGGATTATCCGAAGGCCGTAAATGAAAATTATTCCCAGAAGTATGTGGCGGAGCCTATGGAGAAGATGTGCAGTCCTGCGTTCTATATGATTCCGCCGTTGGATAACCCTTCGAGAAATACCATATACATTAATAATAACCCGGATTATGAGCACATGGATTTATTTACTACGCTGGCTCATGAAGGCTTTCCGGGACATTTGTACCAGACCACCTATTTTTACAGCATGGATCCCAATCCGATCCGGGGAGTATTCTCCTTTAATGGATATGTAGAGGGCTGGGCACAGTATATTGAACTGGATTCCTACCGGTGGGGCGGCCTGGATGAAAATCTGGCAAGCTTTTTAAGTGCCTACCAGTCTTTTAATATGGGGCTTATGTGCCGGATTGATTTTGGAATTCATTACGAGGGCTGGGATAAGGAAGCGCTGACGCAATATCTGACGCCCTACGGAATCAGTGATGAAGAAATTGTCAGCGAGCTGTATTACGGAGCCATTAATGACCCGGCAGCTTACCAGCCTTACTATATTGGAATGCTGCAGTTTAAACAGCTTCGGGAGGAAGCGGAAACTGCTTTAGGAAGCAATTTCTCCGCAAAGGAATTCCACAAGTTTCTTCTGGAAGTGGGTCCTGCTCAGTTCGATGTAGTGAAAGACCGCATGAACGATTGGCTGCAGGATGCAAATCCCCTTGACATTCGTGTGAACTGATAGTAAACTCTAAGGGAATCAAGGGGTTAAAATACCTTTTGCCCTTAACATTATATGGAAAAGGCAAGGAAGAGAAGAGTAACTGTGCCGGAATGCCGCAGAGAGTCCCGTTTGGTGAGAAGGGACGCAGGACACACAGCGAAGATGGTCTTGGAGCTGCGCACCGACTGCCGAAGGGTATAGGCTGCGACGGGAGCGCCCGTGAACGCGCAGGGTCAGAAATGACCTGCAGAGGTTTCTGCCGCGAGGCAGAGACGAACGAAGGTGGTAACACGAAGCATAGGCTCTCGTCCTCGGTAGGAAGGCGGGAGCTTTTTAATTTCATAGAAAAAGGAGAGAAATTATGACAAAGAAACCTTATTATATTACAACCGCGATTGCTTATACATCCGGTAAACCTCATATTGGCAACTGCTATGAGATCGTCCTGGCAGACAGCATTGCCCGTTATAAGAGAGCCCAGGGCTACGACGTATTTTACCAGACCGGCACGGATGAGCACGGGCAGAAAATTGAGATGAAGGCAGAGGAAGCCGGTGTGACCTGCCAGGAGTTCGTGGACGGTGTAGCCGGTACCGTGAAGGAAATCTGGGATCTGCTGAACACTTCTTACGATAAGTTTATCCGCACCACGGACAAGAACCATGAACAGCAGGTGCAGAAGATTTTTAAGAAGCTCTACGAACAGGGCGATATTTATAAGGGGCATTATGAAGGTCTTTACTGTACGCCCTGTGAATCCTTTTTCACCGAGTCCCAGCTGGCGGACGGCAAATGCCCGGACTGCGGGCGGGAAGTACAGCCGGCACAGGAAGAGGCGTATTTCTTCAAGATGAGCAAGTATGCGGACCGCTTGATCTCGCATATCCATGCACACCCGGAGTTTATCCAGCCGGCGGCCCGTAAAAATGAAATGATGAACAATTTCCTGCTGCCGGGTCTCCAGGATTTATGTGTCTCCAGAACCTCTTTTACCTGGGGAATTCCTGTATCCTTTGACCCGAAGCATGTAACCTACGTATGGCTGGATGCTCTGACGAACTATATTACGGGGATTGGCTATGACGCGGAGGGTAACTCCAGTGAACAATATCGGAAGCTCTGGCCTGCGGACCTGCATCTGATCGGTAAGGATATTATCCGTTTCCACACCATCTACTGGCCCATCTTCCTGATGGCCTTGGGAGAGCCCCTTCCGAAGCAGATCTTTGGACACCCATGGCTGCTGCAGGGAGACGGTAAAATGAGTAAGTCCAAAGGCAATGTGCTGTATGCGGACGACCTGGTACGCTATTTCGGCGTGGATGCGGTACGCTATTTCGTGCTTCATGAGATGCCCTTTGAGAGTGACGGTGTTATTACCTGGGAACTGTTAGTGGAGCGGATTAATTCGGACCTGGCGAATACGCTGGGTAATCTTGTAAACCGTACGGTTGCCATGAGCAACAAATATTTCGGCGGACTGGTGCATAACCGGAACGTGTGTGAGACGGTGGATGACGACCTGAAGATAGTGGTAACGGCGGCGGAAGCAAAGGTCGGTACTAAAATGGATGAGCTGCGTGTGGCCGATGCCCTGACCGAGATTTTTAATGTGTTTAAACGCTGTAATAAATATATTGACGAGACAATGCCCTGGGCGCTGGCTAAGGATGAGAGCCAGAGGGAGCGGCTGGAGACGGTACTTTATAACCTGGTAGAAGGTATTCATGTCGGAGCTTCCCTGCTGGAAGCATTCCTGCCGGATACGGCCCATAAGATTGCAGCCCAGCTGAATGTGGAACTCCGTGCATTGGATACGCTGCATAGCTTCGGCGGATATCCCAGCGGAAATAAAGTAACGGAGAAGCCGGAAATCCTTTTTGCAAGGCTTGAGCTGGCAGAGGTGATGGCGAAGGCAGAAGCAGAGTTCGGAACACCTGCCGCTGAAGAACCGGCAGCGGAAGATAACGCGGGCATTGATATGGATGCCAAGCCGGAGATTACCTATGAGGATTTTGCTAAGCTTCAGTTTCAGGTGGGAGAGATTATTGCCTGCGAAGAGGTGAAGAAGTCTAAGAAGCTGCTGTGTTCCCAGGTGAAGATCGGCAGCCAGGTGAAGCAGATCGTATCCGGAATCAAGGCCAGCTATACGCCGGAGCAGATGGTCGGCAAGAAGGTAATGGTAGTAGTAAACCTGAAGCCGGCCAAGATGGCAGGAATTCTGTCGGAAGGAATGCTTTTATGTGCGGAGGATGCGGAAGGAGCTATGTCGCTGATGACACCGGACCGTGAAATGCCCTCCGGAGCAGAGATCTGCTAAGAGGTGCCGGATGATATTTGATTCACATGCCCATTATGATGATGAGGCTTTCAATCAGGACCGGAAGGAGCTGCTGGCCAGTCTTCCGGAGCAGGGGATTCAATATGTGGTGAATGTGGGAGCCAGCCGCAGCACTACGGAAGCGACTTTGGCACTGACACAGCAATACGGTTTCTTCTATGGAGCAGCAGGTGTTCATCCCTGTGACACCCAGGAGTTCGAAGATGGTACGGTGACGCTTACCTGGCTTCGCCAGATGGCGGAAGCTCCCAGGATGGTCGCCGTTGGAGAAATCGGCCTGGACTATTATTGGGATGAACCGGACCGGCAGATGCAGAAGCGTTGGTTTGAAGCGCAGTTAGAGCTGGCGAAGGAGCTTCGAAAACCGGTAATTATACACAGCCGCGACGCGGCGAAGGATACCCTGGAGATGATCCAGGCCTGCGGAGGCCGGGAGCTTCCCATGGTGATCCACTGCTTTTCTTATGGAGTCGAGCTGGCGAGGGAATATTTGAACATGGGGCATTATCTTGGAATCGGCGGGGTCTTAACCTTTGCTAACAGCAAGAAGCTGAAGGAGGTGGCGGCTTATGCGCCTCTGGAGCGGATCCTGCTGGAGACGGATTGCCCATACCTGGCTCCGGTTCCGTTTCGGGGGAAGCGGAACATATCCCTTCACCTGCCGTTGGTAGTGGAAGCGCTGGCGGAGCTCCGCGGGATCACGAAGGAAGAGGTGGAAGACGCCACGATGGAAAACGCCAGGCGGTTCTATGGAATTGCCTAGATGGGAAATAGAATGGAAAAATTAGTAAATCCCCAGAAGACAATTGAGGTTATCCAGAAGAACTCCTTCATGTTCCAGAAACGTTTCGGACAAAATTTTCTGGTAGATGCCCATGTGCTGGAGAAAATCATCCGGGCAGCCGGTGTGGAGAAGACCGATTTCGTGCTGGAGATCGGACCGGGAATCGGCACCATGACACAGGCTCTCGCGGAAGCAGCCAGACAGGTGGCGGCAGTGGAAATTGACGCAAAGCTTATTCCAATTCTGGCAGAGACGCTGCAGGGATATGATAATGTGGAGGTCATCCACAGTGACATCCTAAAGCTGGATGTGAAGGCCCTGGCAGATCAGTATAACGAAGGACGTCCTATCCGGGTAGTGGCAAATCTGCCTTATTACATTACGACCCCGATTATTATGGGGCTGTTTGAGAGCGGTGTACCTCTTAAAAATATTACGGTTATGGTCCAAAAAGAGGTAGCAGACCGGATGAAGGCGTCGCCTGGTACGAAGGATTATGGAGCGCTCTCCCTAGCAGTGCAATATTATGCAGCGCCTTATCTGGCAGCAAATGTTCCGCCAAACTGCTTTATTCCGAGACCGTCTGTGGGGTCGGCAGTGGTCTGTCTGACCTGCCATGAAGAACCGCCGGTATCGGTGGCGGATGAAGGATTGTTATTCCGGCTGATCCGGGCATCTTTTAACCAGAGGCGAAAAACCCTGGCCAATGGTTTGCATAATTCTCCGGAACTGGATTTTTCCAAAGAAACAATACAGAATGCGATTGCGGCATTAGGCCATTCCCCCTCTATCCGCGGGGAAGCGCTGACGTTAGAGCAGTTTGCCGCGCTTAGCAACTGGTTAAGCGAGAACGCCTGACAGAGGAGGAGGTCAACATGAAGAGAAGAATGGCATTGCTACTGGTTATGGGCATTATGATGTCCATGGCTGCCTGTGGCAGCAATACACCGGAAGCCATCTATGAATCGGCAGCCAAGAAGTATAAAAAGGCAGATGGTGTGGAGCAGACGTTGAAATCGCAGCTTACGGTAGAGGAGAGCGGTAACTCCATGGATGCCATTCTGCAGGGAATCCTGAAGATACAGGAACCGGGCGGCAATACGGGAACGGTTGCTTTCGAGGGTAATATGGATGTGGATATGGCGACCGGAATTCCTATGAATGTGCCTCTGAGTTATTATTATACCGACGAATATATGTACACCAATATGTCTGGAACACAGTACAAAATCAAAATGGACTGGGGAGAAGCACAGAATCAGATGGGGCCCGGTATGATCTTAATGGCGCACCTTTCGGGAAGTGATTTTCAGGAGATTAAGATGACCGAACAGGATAATCAGACCCTCCTTACCTTTACGGTGAAACCGGAGCAGGCAGAGAACATTGTCGGAGCCGGTGCCCAGTGGAGCCAATACAAGGTGATTTATGGGGAGGATGCAAAGGTGACCTTCCAGAGCGCCGGCGGAAGCTTCACGATCCGTGACGGTTATATCGTGCAGGAGACCTTAAAGTTGACCGGAACGGTACAGACAGGTGGTAAGACCTTGTCTATCATCCATGATATTATCATTGATGTGGATTCTTACAAAGCAGCGGACATCTCCCTGCCGGAGCTTGGTTCTTATCTCGAAATTGCCCGATAAGCGAAAAAAGTAAAGAGTAATGCGGCTATGGATAGTGGACCATAGCCGTATTTTATTGGCTTATTTTTAAAAAAGTTAAACACACATAAATCACTTGACAAATTCCCTATTACGCCTTATTATTACCATATGAGGAATAATAAGGAGGGAATATGGATAAAGATTATCGTACAGTGGAACAAATTTCAGAATTGCTCAATATCCACCCCAAAACGATACAGCGGTATATTAGAGAGGGCAAATTACGAGCAATAAAGGTTGGCAAAAGTTGGCGGGTCAGTGGGCATGATTTAAGCGTTTTTATGGAGGGTAACAACGTTAACAGCGTGAATTCTAAAGCAGAGCGTACAATCACAGCTTCATCGGTCATTGATATTCCAACGAATGGCAAGGAAGACGCCATGCGAGTGATGAATCTGCTCACAGCCGCATTTAATGCTAAGCCGCCGGAGCTTTCAAAAACATCGATGCAATCTCAGTATATTGAGCATGAAAATATGGTTCGCGTCATGTTGTGGGGCGATATACGTTTCTTGTCCGCGATTGCAGAGATGATTCTTACAATAACAGAGTAACAATTCCAAACAAATCTAATTTTATAGGAGTGGACTTAATGAAAAACAGTGTTTTCAAATCCGCAGAGCAGCGGGATAAGATGCGTGCTTATTACAATGGCATACTTAGTCAGTTTCCCTTTGAACAAAAATATATAGAAACAAGCTATGAACAGACTTTTATGTTAGCTGCAGGAAACGAGTCAAATTCTTCGGTTATGCTGCTGCACGGTTCTAATAGCAACAGTGCATTTTGGTTTCCGGAAATAATGGCATTATCCGCTCATTTTCGGGTATATGCGATTGATCTTATAGGTGAAGCCGGAAATAGCGAAGAATACAGACCAAGCCTTGACGCAGGCGATTTTGCATTTTGGATGAAGGAAGTGCAATCTGCGCTTGGCATTGAAAAATCTATTATAATTGGAAATTCTCTTGGCGGCTGGATATCCTTAAAATTTGCGACTATATATCCGGAATGTGTGTCTAAACTTATTTTGATCGCATCCGCTGGACTTGCTCCGGTTCATCAGCAATTTCTGCAAAATGTCAACGATACAAGGCAAGAGGATGGTACCGTGCCGATCACCTCTGACATTATTGGAGAATCGGACATTCCCAAGGAAGTTTTGGATTTTATGAATTTGATAGCAGAAAGCTACAACCCGATCCAAGAGCTGCCTTTATTTGAGAATGAGCAATTGTTGAAACTTAATATGCCTGTTATTTTTATAGACGGTGAGGATGATGTCATTATAAACGCAAAAGCGTCTGCCCAAAGACTATCATGCCTAATACCGTCAGCAAAAACGCTGCTAATTCCAAATTATGGGCACTCTATCACGAATGCGATTGAGTATATTCTGCCATTTCTAAACGAGAATTTCTAAACAAATGGACCAATTTCGATAGAGTTTCTCTTTGACAAATGAAAATCACCTTTCGTTATATCCTGGCTTGCATAAGCTTAATATAACGGAAAGGTGATTTTCTTGTATAACATTTTCGTGATTTACCGACTAACCCTCTCTGATTTTACCATCTGGCTGCATATTCAAAGTATGTTAGCTATAATTTTAATGATATAGTACCCAGTCCAGGCCGTACACAGCGCCAGGAATAAAAGGTGCATACTAATTACCTTATTTTTCTCTTCCTGAATATTTTTGCTATTAATAATACGTTTTAGCATATCTGCAAATACCGGCCAAAACAATAGTAAACAAACAAGGTAAATAAAATCAAATATCCCCATATTTACTCCTTAATTGGTTATAACAGTACCATTCGCGTAGAC
>Ga0153928_1000022_pt1 | contig 78516 bp, 57 predicted proteins | sample TSNJ012MetaG_FD_106656 | JGI IMG/M metagenome (GOLD analysis project Ga0153928, IMG submission 106656) | Attine ant fungus gardens microbial communities from New Jersey, USA - TSNJ012 MetaG | ecosystem: Host-associated > Fungi > Mycelium > Unclassified | place: USA: New Jersey, Wharton State...
CTGATGCAGCTCGCGCTCGGCGACGCGCTCGCGGTGGCGCTGCTCGAGAGCCGCGGTTTCACCGCGCTCGATTTCCGCTCGCTCCATCCCGGCGGGCGGCTCGGCGCGCAGCTCCAGTTCGTCAGCCAGATCATGCGCAGCGGTGGCGACGTTCCGCTCGTCGCACTGGGTACCGCGATGGCGGAAGCCATCGTCGAAATGTCAAGCAAGGGCGTGGGTTGCGTCGCGATCACGGACGACGCGCAACGCCTCGTCGGCATCATCACCGACGGCGACCTGCGCCGCCACATGGGCCCCGACCTGCTCGATGCGCGGGTCGAGGACATCATGACGCCGGCACCGAAGACCGTGCGGGCCGATCAACTGGTCAGCGAGGCGCTCGAACTCCTCAATGCCTCGAAGATCAGCGCCCTGATGGTGGTCGACGCCGAGCGCCCCGTCGGCGTCGTGCACTTCCACGATTTGTTGCGAGCAGGCGTGGCCTGATCAGAGAACAGACGACGGACGACGCGCTTCATTCTTGCTTTTCTGTCGTCCGTCCTCTGTCCTCCGTCATCTGTTCTACGAACAACGTCGCCCCCTCGGCACGCGCGATCTTGATGCGGCTGCCGGCGGCGCAATCGGGGCCGGTGACGCGCCAGATGGTGTCGCCGATCCGCACCGTGCCGGCGCCGTCGACGATCGGCTTCTCCAGCGTGAACACGCGGCCGACGAAGCCGTGCGCCCGGCGATTGAGGAACGGCTGGTCGCTTGCGTCCTCATTCCGCCTGACTGGCCGAATCAGCCGCCACCACATCACGAACGAGGCAATCGCCAGGATGGCGAAGGCGACGCCCTGCTCCTGCCAATTCCAATCGATCGCGAACGAGATCACTCCGACGATAATCGCGGAGACGCCGAACCACAGGATGAATGTGCCCGGCGCTATCACTTCGATGGCGAGCAGAATGCCGCCGAGGATGATCCAACTCCACGCGCCGAGCGACGTGATGATCTCGATCATGGCGCGTTCACGCGGGGGGCGGACTGACGGCGGGTCCGGTCGGGGCGCTCGGCCGGCGCGCGGGCGCGGGAGAGCCGGGGCCGCGGCCGTCGGTCCCGAAGGTTTCGCGGGCGATCTCCGCGATGCCGCCGAGCGAGGCGAGCACGCCGGTCGCTTCGATCGGCAGCATCAGGATTTTCTGATTGGGCGCCTGGGCGAACTGGCCGAGCGCCTTGAGATATTGCTGCGCGACGAAATAGTTGAGCGCCGAGACGTTGCCCGCCGCGACCGCCTGGCTCACCATTTCGGTCGCCTTCGCCTCGGCCTGCGCGAGGCGCTCGCGCGCCTCGGCGTCGCGGAATGCCGCCTCGCGCCGGCCCTCGGCCTCGAGAATCTGCGACTGCTTCTGGCCTTCGGCGCGCAGGATCGCCGACTGACGCTGGCCTTCGGCGGTGAGGATTTCGGCGCGCTTCTCGCGCTCGGCCTTCATCTGCCGGCCCATCGACTGCACCAGGTCGGCGGGCGGCACGATGTCCTTGATCTCGATGCGGTTGACCTTGACGCCCCACGGCGACACCGCGGCGTCGACCACGCGCAAGAGCCGCTCGTTGATCTCGTCGCGATGCGAGAGCATCTGGTCGAGGTCCATCGAGCCCATCACCGAACGGATGTTGGTCATGGTCAGCTTGATGATCGCCTGGTCGAGATAGGTGACCTCGTAGCTCGCCTTGGCGGCGTCGAACACCTGATAGAACGCCACGCCGTCGACCGTGACAGTCGCGTTGTCCTTCGAGATCACGTCTTGCTGCGGCACGTCGACCACCTGCTCCATCATGTTCATCTTGCGGCCGATGCGGTCGAAGTAGGGCACGATCAGGTTGAGCCCGGGCGTGAGCGTGCGGGTGTAGCGGCCGAACCGCTCGACGGTCCAGTTGTAACCCTGCGAGACCGTCTTCACGCCAGCAAACAGCGTGAGCACGACCAGAAGGACGAGCACGATGACGAAGATGCTGTAGCCGAAGAACATGGCGAATCTCCCTCGTGGCAGGCGGCATTGTGCGGGCCGGGCGCGCGGGGAGCAACATTTAGGTGCCCGCGTCCACCGTCGTCATGGCCGGGTTGTTGCTTTGTCGGGAGACTTGCCCCCGAGGTTCATTACGGCGGCTTGATTAAATCCATCCCTGCAGCTCGCGCTCGGCGAGATGGCGGATCATGGCCATGCCGGCCGGGCTGTCGTTGAGGCAGGGGAGCGCGGCAAAGTTTTGCCCCCCGTTGTGGCGGAAGATTTCCGCGTTCTCATGCCCGATCTCGTCCAGGGTCTCGAGGCAATCGGCAGCGAAGCCCGGCATCACCACGGCGAGATTCTTCACGCCGGCGCGGGCGAGCCCGCGCACGATTTCGTCGGTATAGGGCTTGAGCCACTCGGCCGAACCGAAGCGCGACTGGAACGTCAGCATGAAACGCTTCTCGTCGAAGCCGAGCCGCTCGCGCAGCAGCCGCGCGGTCTTGGCGCAGTGGCAATGATAGGGGTCGCCTTTGGTGAGATAGTCCGCGGGCATGCCGTGAAACGAGGCCAGGATCGTGTCGGGCGCGAACGGCAGCTTGGCGAGCCCTTCCTGGATCGAGGATGCGACCGCGTCGATATAGACCGGATCGTCGTAGTAAGGCGGCAGCACGCGGATCGCCGGCTGCCAGCGCATGGTCGCCAAGGTCTCGAACGCCTTGTCGCACACGGTCGCGGTGGTGGCGGCGGCGTATTGCGGATAGAGCGGCATGAGGAGAATGCGCTCGCACCCCTGCTCGCGCAGCGCGTTGAGCCCCGCGGCGATGGAGGGATTGCCGTAGCGCATCGCCCAATCGACCACGATGCGTCGATCGCGCGCGGTGAGCGCCGCGCCGACCTTCTCGGCCTGACCGCGCGTGATCGTCTTGAGCGGCGACTCGTTCTGTTCGCGGTTCCAGATGCGGGCGTAGTCGCGGCCGCGTCGCCGCGGCCGTACGCTGAGAATGATCAGGTTGAGCACCAGCCACCACTTGAGCCGGTTCTCCTCGATTACCCGCGGGTCGGAGAGAAATTCGCTCAGATAACGCCGCATCGACCAGTAGTCGGTCGCGTCGGGGGTGCCGAGGTTGATGAGGAGGACGCCGATGCGCCCGGCCGCGACAGGCGGGTGATCTGAAGGACGAGCCACGCTCACCCGATCGGCCGCTCGTCGGCGATCACCTTGCCGTCGTTGGGCAGGCTTCCGGGCTGCACCAGGTTCACGCGTCCCTTGAGCTTGGTGACCGACTGCAGGGTTGCGGCGACGGCGTCGGTGAGGCCCTCGGAGCGGCCGGCACATTCGGCATGAAGCGTCATGACGTCCTGCTCGGATTCGCGCGTCACCGCCAGGCGCACGCGGCCGAGCTCGGGATGCCGGCGCGCCACCTGCGCCAGGTGCGCCGGATGCACGAACATGCCCTTGACCTTGGTGGTCTGGTCGGCGCGGCCCATCCAGCCCTTGATGCGCACGTTGGTGCGGCCGCACGGCGACTGGCCCGCGAGCACCGCAGAGAGGTCGCCGGTCGCGAGCCGGATCATCGGATAATCCGGATTGAACGAGGTGCCGACCACCTCGCCCACTTCGCCCTCGGGGACCGGATCGCCGGTGCCCGGGCGCACGATCTCTACGATGACGCTCTCGCCTACGATCATGCCTTCGCGCGCGTGGCTTTCGTAGGCGATGATGCCGAGTTCCGCGGTCGCGTAGGCCTGCAGCACGTCGACGCCGCGGCCGGCAAGCTCGTTGCGCAGCGATGACGGCAGCGCCGCGCCGGAGACGAGCCCGCGCTTGAGCGAGGAGACGTCCTTGCCGGACTTCGCCGCGGTATCGAGCAGTATTTTGAGAAAGTCAGGCGTCCCCGCGTATCCGGAAGGCTTGAGATGGGCGATCGCCTCTATCTGTTGCTCGGTGTTGCCGACGCCGGCCGGAATGACCGCGCAACCGAGCGTGGCGGCGCCGGAATCCATGATGTGGCCGCCCGGCGTCAAATGATACGAGAACGCGTTGTGCACGATGTCACCGAGACGGAAGCCCGCCGCGTAGAGTGCACGCGCGGCTCCCCACGCGTCGCCGTCGTGGCCCTCGGGCTCGAAGATCGGACCGGGCGACATCAGTAACCGCCGCATTTGACCGGGCCGCTTGAGCACCAGCCCGCCGAACGGCGGCATCGCCTTCTGCATCGCCGGCAGGTCGGCCTTGCGCAGCACCGGGAGCTTGGCCAGCGCGGCGCGCGAGGTCACCGCCTTGGGATCGAGGCCCTTGAGGTGCTCGGCCCAGCCGGGCGCGCTCATCGCCTTCGCGATCGCCTCGGGCACGCGAGCAAACAATTCTTTCTCCCGTATCGCCGGGTCGCGGGTTTCGAGCGAGTCGTAGAACTCGGGCATGGCTTACATCCCGTTCATCAGGCGAGCCAGCGCTTGCGGCGCTTGTAGTGCTTGGCGTTGCGGAACGATTTGCGCTTGCCTTCGGCGATGCCGAGGTAGAACTCCTTGACGTCCTCGTTTTCGCGCAGCGCCTTGGCCTCGCCGTCCATGACGATGCGGCCGTTCTCGAGGATGTAGCCGTAGCGCGCGTATTTGAGCGCCATGTTGGCGTTCTGCTCGGCGAGCAGGAACGACACCCCTTCCTTCTCGTTGAGCCGATGCACGATCTCGAAGATTTCTTCGACGATCTGCGGGGCAAGCCCCATCGACGGCTCGTCGAGCAGGATCATCTTCGGGCGCGACATCAGCGCGCGGCCGATCGCGCACATCTGCTGCTCGCCGCCCGAGGTGTAGCCGGCGAGCGCGTTGCGCCGCTCCTGCAGGCGCGGGAAATAGGAATAGACGAGGTCGAGGTCGTGGCGGATGCCGGCGGCGCCGTCACGCCGGGTGTAGGCGCCGGTCAGCAAATTTTCCTCGACCGTGAGGTGCTCGAAACAATGACGGCCTTCCATCACCTGGATGCAGCCGCGCCGCACCAACTCGTTGGGCGCGCGCGCCTTGACCTCCTCGCCGTCGAACACGATCGAACCCTTGGTCACCTCGCCGCGCTCGGCGTGCAGCAGGTTGGAGATCGCCTTGAGCGTCGTCGATTTGCCGGCGCCGTTGGCGCCGAGCAGGGCGACGATGCCGCCGCGCGCGACCTCGAGCGAGACGCCTTTGAGCACGAGGATGACGTGGTCGTAGACGACCTCGACGTTGTTGAGCGTGAGGATGCGTGCCGCGGCGGGGGCGGCGGTGTGCTCGGTCGTGAGTTCGGTGGCGAGAGTCATTGGTGGGCTCCGGCCTCTCGTCCTCCCTCTCCCCGCTTGCGGGGAGAGGGTCGGGGTGAGGGGCTATTTCAACCGACACGGCGCTTGGAAAGTCCCCCTCACCCGACGCCGCTACGCGGCGTCGACCTCTCCCCGCAAGCGGGGAGAGGTGAAGAAAGTCACGAGGACTTGTCGCAGGGCTCGGTGCGGGCCGGCCACGGCTGGTTCTTCGCCACGTAGTCCTTGGCCGCCTCTTCCAGCAGCGGACGCACCTTGTCCTTCATGGGCGAAATCCAGTCGGATACCTTCACCCATTTGGTGCCGTCCCATTGCTGCATGTAGGCGCTGTGGTGGCCGTTGTGGTCGCTGCACGAGACCTTGTCGATCGGCGCGGCGAAGTCGGGCAGCCCGAGTTCCTTCCACCGCGCGGCGGAGATTTTCAGCGCCTCGAATCCGCGCCGCACGTCCTCGCCGGTTACTTCTTTCTTGCCGGTGATGTGCTGTGCGTTGCGGATCGCCTCGGCGACCAGCACCGAGTTGTAGACGCCGCGGTCGTAGAAGTTCTCGCCCACGCGATCCTTGGAATCGACCTGGCTCTTACCCTTGTCGACCACGTATTTCATGATGTCCTGGATCGCCGGATAGCTCGCGCCAAGGCCGTTGAGGTTGAGCGCGAGATAGCCTTTGCCGTCTTGGCCCGCGGGGCGCGCGTCGTCGTCGCTGCCCGACCACCAGATGCCGATGAAGTGATCGAGCGGATAGTTGATCTTCGCGGCTTCCTTGATGGCGGTCGGGTTCATCGCGCCCCAGCCCCACATGATCATCCAGGCCGGACGATCGCGGCGCACGTTGAGCCACAGGCCGGACTGGTTCTGCATTTCGGCCGCCGGCACCGGATATTGCTTGGCGGTGAAGCCGTAATCCTTGGCGAACTGCTCGAGCAGCGGGATCGGCTCGCGGCCGTAGCCGCCGTCGAAGAAGATGTAGCCGATGGTCTTGCCCTTGAGCTTGTCGAGGTCGCCTTCCTTCTCGCCGATGTATTTCATGATCATCGACAGGCCGTCCCAGTAAGTGGCCGGCGGGTTGAAGATCCACGGGAAGGTGTTGCCGTCGGCCGAGGCCGAGAGCCCGTAGGCCATGGACAGGATCGGGATTTTGTCGACCGCCGCCTTCGGGATCAGCTGCAGCGTGATGCCGGTCGAGTACGGATTGACCACGACCGGGTGCTTCGACTTGATCTGCTCGTAGCACTCGACGCCCTTCTTGGTGTCGTAGCCGGTCTCGCATTCCTCGACGTTCAGCTTGACGCCGCCGATGCCGCCGTCGCGCTCGTTGAGCATGGTGAGATAGTCGTGCATGCCGTTGGCGATCGGAATACCCGAGCCCGCGAACGGCCCGGTGCGGTAGGTCATGAGCGGAACGTAGATGCCTTCTTCCGCCGCGGCCGGAACGGCCAGGGCGCCGACGCCGATCGCTGCGACGGCGGCGAGGACGAGTAGCTTCGCGCGCATTGCGCTTCCTCCTTTGTTGGCCGGCGCGGGCCGGCAGGTAGCACTAGTGTCCCGATTCCGAAGTTCGCCTGATTTTGCCGCTCGCTCCGTAGCGAACTTCGGAATCGAAGGACACTAGCACCTCTATGATTCTAGTGCCGCTTTGAACCCGAAGTTCGCAATCGGGCGAGCGGTAATTGTGGTGCGAACTTCGGGTTCGCGGCACTAGTTTGCACCATCAGTACGGAAACGGCCACACCCTGAGCTTCTGCTTGCCAATCTGCCACAGGCGGGCAAGCCCGTTCGGCTCGACGATCAGGAAAAAGATGATCAGCGCGCCCACGATCATGAACTGCAGGTGCTCGACCGTTGCCGAATTGACCGGCAGGCCGAGGCTGCTCGGCAAGGTGCGCAGCACGATCGGCAGGCCGAGGATGAGGACCGAGCCGAGATACGAGCCGAGCAGGCTGCCGAGCCCGCCGATGATCACCATGAACAGCACCAGGAACGAGGCGTTGATGTCGAAGCTGTCGGCCTCGGACGCGCCGAGCCACAGGAACACCAGCATGGCGCCGGCGACGCCCGCGTAGAAGGACGACACCGCGAACGCGAGCAGCTTGGTGCGGTAGAGTCTGATACCGATCAGTTCGGCGGCGATGTCCATGTCGCGCACCGCCATCCACATGCGGCCGATGCGGCCGTGCACCAGGTTCGAGGCAAGCCAGGTCATCGCGACCACGATCGCGAGCACGACCAGATAACGCGTGACCGCCGTGGCATTCGGGCCGGTGATGGGAACCCCGAACAGCGTGCGGGTCGGCACCTCGATTGCGCCCGAGACGTTGTAGTTAACGAGCCACGGCACGCGCACAAAGCACCAGGAGAGAAAGAACTGCGCGGCGAGCGTCGCCACCGCGAGATAGAAGCCCTTGATGCGCAGCGAGGGGAGGCCGAACAGGACGCCGACGGCCGCGGAGAAGAATCCGGACACGAGGATCGGAATGAGAATATTCACCTGCGGGAAGGCGATCGCGAGCTTGTAACAGCCGTAGGCGCCCACCCCCATGAAGCCGCCGGTGCCGAGCGAGATCAGGCCGGCATAGCCGGTGAGCAGATTGAGCCCGATCGCCGCCAGCGCGAAAATCAGGATCGGGATGAGCATCGAGTTGAGCACGAACTCGGAAGCCGTGAACGGCACCACCAGGAAGGCGAGCGCAAGGATGACGATGATGCCGACGCGATCCTGCAGCAGCGGAAAGATGGCGTGATCCGCCTCGTACGTGGTCTTGTATTGACCGACCTCGCGGTAGAGCATCGCCGTCCTCTCACACGCGCTCGATGATCTTCTCGCCGAACAGGCCCTGCGGCCGGAACAGCAGGAAGACGAGCGCGATCATGTAGGCGAGCCAGCTTTCGATGCCGCTGCCGAGCAGCGGGCCCCAGTAGAACTCGCCGAGCTTCTCGCCCACCCCGATGATCACGCCGCCGACGATCGCGCCCGGGATCGAGGTGAAGCCGCCGAGGATGAGCACGGGGAGCGCCTTGAGCGCGATGATCTGCAGCGAAAACTCGACCTGCGAGCGGGCTCCCCACATGATGCCGGTAGCGATCGCCACGATGCCGGCCGCGAACCACACGATCACCCAGATCTGCTCGAGCGAGATGCCGACCGAGAGCGCGGCGCGGTGGCTGTCGGCGACCGCGCGCAGCGCGCGGCCGATGCGGGTCTTCTGAAAAAATACCGCGAGCGTCGCCACCATCAGCGAGGCGATCACGGCCGCGGCGATGTCGATCTTCTGCAGCGACACGAAGCCGCCCAGCATCTTGATGTCGTAGGCGCCGCGCGGCAGGTAGAGCTGGTCGGTGATCATCACCTTGGGCTCGCCGCCGAACACCAGCTCGCCGAAGCCGATCAAAAAATACGTGAGCCCGAAGGTCGCCATGAACAGGATGATGTCGGGCTGATTGACGAGCGGACGGAGCACCAGCCGCTCGACCCCCCAGGCGAGCGCCAGCATGATCGCGAAAGTGAGCGCGAGCGCGAGGAACGCCGGGATGCCGACGGCGTGCAGCGAGACGAGGCTCATGGCGGCGAACACCACCATGATGCCCTGCGCGAAGTTGAACACGCCCGAGGCCTTGAAAATGAGCACGAAGCCGAGCGCGATCAGCGCATAGAGCACGCCGCCGACCAGCCCCTCCCACAACGTCTGCACCAGCAGGTCGGGCGCCGTGCCCATCTGCACGAACGGATCGATGAATATTTGATAGAGCAGATTCATCGATGCGCGACGCCCAAATAGGCGTCGATTACCGCGCGGTCGGCCTTCACCTCGTCGGGCGTGCCGTCGGCGATCTTGCGCCCGTAGTCGAGCACGAGCACGCGGTTCGACAGATCCATCACCACGCCCATGTCGTGCTCGATCAGCGCGATGGTCGTGCCGTAGTGATTGTTGACGTCGAGGATGAAGCGGGACATGTCCTCCTTCTCCTCCATGTTCATGCCGGCCATCGGCTCGTCGAGCAGCAAGAGATCGGGCTCCATCGCCAGCGCGCGGCCGAGCTCGACGCGTTTCTGCAGGCCGTAGGGCAGCCGGCCGACCTGCACGCGGCGGATCGCGTTGATCTCGAGGAAGTCGATGATCTCCTCGACGCGGCGGCGGTGCTCGACCTCTTCGGCGAGCGCCGGACCGTGGCGCAGCAACTGCCAGAAGAAGGAGCGCCGCATCTTCAGGCTGCGCCCGGTCATGATGTTGTCGAGCGCGCTCATGCCCTTGAACAGCGCGACGTTCTGGAACGTGCGCGCGATGCCGCCGCTCGCCGCCGCGTAGGGGCGCATCTTCTCGCGCGTCTCGCCGCGAAACGTGATGCGGCCTTCCTGCGGCTGGTAGAAGCCGTTGATGACGTTGAGAAGCGAGGTCTTGCCGGCGCCGTTGGGGCCGATGATGGCGCGGATTTCGCCCTTGCGGATGTCGAAGGAGACGTCGCGGATTGCCTTCACCCCGCCGAAGGAGAGCGAGACGTTCTCGACCGAGAGCAGCACCTGCCCGGCCAGCACCTCGCCCGACGGCGCCCTCATGGGGCGGCTCCCGCCGCAGACGACAGAGGACGGAGGACAGAGGACGGATAGATGAGGCGCGGTTTGCGCCTCCGTCGTCCGTCGTCCGTCGTCCGTCGTCCGATACTCACGCCGCTTTCTCCATCGCCACGGCCACCGGCGTGACGGTCACGTCGCGGATCTTCAGGCGCGCCGAGATCGTGCCCTTGCGGCCGTCCTCGAAGGTCACTTCGGTCGCGATCGCGGCTTCGCTGGCGCCTTCGTAGAGCGCCTTGACCAGCGGTCCATAACGCTCGCCGATGAGTCCGCGGCGCACCTTCATGGTGCGGGTGAGCTCGCCGTCGTCGGCGTCGAGCTCCTTGTGCAGGATGAGGAAGCGCCTGATCTGCGCGCCTGCCATCACGCCCTCCTCGACCAGCGAGCGGTTCACCTCCTCGAGGTGGCGCTCGATCATGTCGTAGACCAGCGGATTGGCGGCGAGCTCCTGATAGGAGCCGTAGACCACGTTGTTGCGCTCGGCCCAGCTGCCGACGGCGGTGAGATCGATGTTGATCATCACGCAGACGAAGTCGCGCTTGTCGCCGAACGCCACCGCCTCGCGGATGTTGGGATAGAACTTGAGCTTGTTCTCGATGTATTTGGGCGCGAACAAAGTGCCGTCGTTGAGCCGGCCGACGTCCCTGGCGCGGTCGATTATTTTCAGATGCCCGGTCTTGGGATCGATGAAGCCGGCGTCGCCGGTGTGCACCCAGCCGTCGGCGGTCTTGGCCTCGGCGGTCTTCTCCGGGTCCTTGTAGTAACCGGCGAACACCCCGGGGGAGCGGAACAGCACTTCGCCGTTCTCGGCGATCCTGATCTCGACGTCCCGGTTGGGCTTGCCGACCGTGTCGGGGAAGCTCTCGCCGTCCGGCTGGGCGGCGATATAGACCGAGGCCTCGGTCTGCCCGTAGAGCTGCTTCAAGTTGATGCCGAGCGCGCGGAAGAAGCTGAAAATTTCCGGGCCGATCGCTTCGCCCGCCGTATAGGCGACGCGGATGCGCGAGAGGCCGAAGCGGTTTTTCAGCGGCCCGTAGACGAGGAGCTCGCCGAGCCCGTAGAGCAGCCGCGCGTGGAGCGGCACCTTCTCGCCGTTGAGGATTTTCTCGCCCCAGCGCCGCGCCACGCCGATGAAATAATGGAACATCCGGCGCTTGGGAGCGCTCGCGTCCTCCATGCGCACCATCGTGTTGGTGAGCAAATTCTCATACACCCGCGGCGGGGCGAACGCGTAGGTGGTGCCGATCTCGCGCCGGTCGTCGACCACGGTCTCGCCGGTCTCCGGGCAGTTGACGCAATAGCCGGCGACGTAGGACTGCGCGTAGGAAAAAATGTGGTCGCCGATCCACGCGGGCGGCAGATACGCGATCACCTCTTCCTTCTCGTCGAGCTGGTCGTAGGCGTTGCCGTTCTTCGCCGAGATCAGCACGTTGTCGTAGGTGAGCATCACGCCCTTGGAGCGGCCGGTGGTGCCGGACGTGTAGAGCATCACCGAGAGGTCGCTGCCCCTGCCCTCGCCCACCGCGCGCTCCCAGCGCTCGCGCCGGCCGGCATCGGCGGCCAGCGCCTGGCGGCCGATGCGCTGCACTTCGTCGATCGACTTGAGCCTGGTGTGGTCGTAATCGCGCAGGCCGCGCGGCTCGTCGTAGAATACCTGGGTGAGCTTCGGCAGCCGCTCCCCCACCGCGATGACCTTGTCGACCTGCTCCTGGTCTTCGACCACCGCGAGCGTCGCCTCGGCGTGATCGAGCACATAGGCCATCTCGTCGGCGACGGAATCCGCGTAGACCGGCACCGGCACCGCGCCGAGCGCCTGGCCGGCGCACATCGCCCAATAAAGGCGTGGGCGGTTCGACCCGATGACCGCGAACTTGTCGCCGCGCTTGAGGCCCAGTTCGTCGAGACCGACCGAGAAGGCCGTGACCTCGTCGAGCACCTGCGCCCAGGTCCAGGTCTGCCAGATGCCGAAATCCTTGTGCCGGATCGCCGGTCGCGCGCCGCGTAGTTGCGCGTTGCGGATCAGAAGCTTGGGGAACGTATTCGCCTCGGCGGTGCCATCGGCCATGGCGCCGTCTCCTCCCGGTTGGGCGGGCTCAGGACCCGCAGCGGCTGCCCTCGGTGCCGGATTTACCGGCGATCTTGTCGTTGCAATTCGTATGAAATGGCCGGTGCGGCAGGTCAAGCCTCGCCAGCGCAACGAGTCGTGAAGCAGGCGACTTTGGTTACGGACGCCGGCGCGCCGCCCTGACCCTCCCGCCGTTCCCCCCACCTTCCGCGCCGGTGAAAGCCGCACGAAGGAAGCGAGGGGAACCGCAAGGCCGGTGCCGGCACCAGCTACGCCGCATTGGCAACCGGCGGCAGCGGCGGCATGTCAGCGCGGCCGCGCGGGAGGCTCGCTGGAATGGGCTCATCCAGGGCGGAGGCGCCCATTGTATTTTCATTGTTCTTATCAATGGCCGGGACCTGTACCGGCCGCGTGCCGGGCGCCGGCCTGGCTTGCGCGGCCGTCCCGGGCCTTGTTTCCGCATTGTTGTTATCAATGGGGGGCTCCGCCGGGGCCGGCGCCGCCGGGGCCGCCTCGGATCGCCTCGCTTCTTCCACGCGACGGGTGGTGTCGGCTTTGAGCATCGCCACGAGCACCTCCTCGATACGGGCAAGCCGGGCCGCGAAGTCGATTTCCGCGACCGCCTTAGCGGCCAGCACGCGAGCGGTGCGCCCGACGAAATCGACCAGGCGCGAGGCCTCGTCGCTCGCGATCTCACCGGCGCTGAGCGCGCGGTGAATCTCGGTCAAGGCGGCCATGACGTAATTGGGCGAGTCCGGGGCCGGCAGCGCAACCGAGGATGCCCGGTGCTTGCCCATGAGGCGGTCGAGGCACTGGCGCATGGCACCCGCGTTGCCCTCGCCAGCCAGCTCGAGGAGCCGCTGGATCAGCGGCAAGCCGCATTCCTCAAGCGCGTCCTGCATATCGCTGGTGAACTTGTTGCGCGAGCCGACCGGCCGACCGGCCGGGTTCCCACTCTGACCTTTGACGAAAGGCATGGCAGTTACTCCTTTGGTTTAGGGACGAACCTTTCGGCCGCCCCTGCCGTGCGGACAGGGCGAGAGTCGTCCCCCCCTCAAACCTCATGGGCATGAATCTATTACACTGGGAATGACAATGTCAATACGTAAATTATTTTCACTCCGATGCGCCAGCTGCCAAAGCGTCATTGACCGTGCATCCCGCACAGCCGGAACGAGCTTGCCCATACGATCGAGGCGTTCCGCCGGGCTCCCGCGGGGCACCTCGCTGAAGCAAGTGCTGCAGGGTCCGTTGGCGCGCGAATGTGAGGGAGCCGGCGGCCTTCGCGGGAACGAGTCGGTCAAAAGAATTAGGTTCGAGAGCCGCCGCGGCGGCCGCCCGACGTATCAGCCAGGTCGCTGAATTTGGTAATTTGCACCGCGCCGTCCGGGAATTTGGCGGTGATTTCCAATGTCCCGCCCAGCGCTTCGATATAACGGCGCAGATTGCTCACATACATGTCGGCGCGGCGTTCCAGCTTGGCCACCGCCGGCTGACCCACCTTGAGTTCGTGCGCGAGGTCTTGCTGCGAGCGTTCCCGTGCCTGGCGCAACTCGTGGAGCGTCATATCGGCCAGCATCCGCCGGGCAGCCCCGGCATTGCGGGCGCGGCGGGCCGGCGTCATGCGCTGGCGCAAGTTATTGAAAGGATGATGTCCGCTCATTTTATCAGGCCTTCCTTTCGCAGCTCCTCGATATACTCATCATAGAGCCGGCCAGCGAGGAGGATGCAGCACGCATTCAAGAGCGGCGCCGAACACGAGAGCCAACCCTTTCACCCTTGCTCAGAATATAGTTCGCACCATCCAGGCCTTTTTTATGGGGGCCAGCCCAAATCAGATAGTACAACGGATTCCCACGCGTATTCTTCACGAGTCGCGCAGTCGAGACATGACCGAAGACCGACTGAAGACTGCCCCGATACCAATCCAGAAGGCGAACGCCGGAGTCGGAAATCTTGCTGCGCCTAGGACCAAACAAGTCCCGTCTTTCCTCATAAACGAGCTGTCGCCACTCCGCCGCCCCAAAGAACGTATCGAGCGACATTTGCCATTCTCCAGGAATCTCGCCCGATTTCGTGAGAAGCCGCTGAATTGCCATCCCCAAGGGGAAATTTATCATCACTTCGATAGCTTTCGTTCGCGCGAGCGCTTCGATAGTCGCCCAAGGCACCTGCATTCCGAACGGGTCGAGAAAAACCACAGCGCGATGATGCTTCCAATCGATGTTCCGGGCCAAGATATTCCGAAGCGCCGTGTTGGCGTCTTGTTCTTTAACTTCGATCGCGCGCTGTCCCGCATATGCTTTCGCAAGCGTTCTCAATTCTGCTGCGTTGTTCGGATTTCTATCGATGAAAATGTACGAATCAAACGGGTTTGCGATTTCCAGTGCTTGGCGCGGCGAGCCCTTTAAATATTCGATTTCTTCCTCGTCGGGTTCAGGCCCGGCCGGGAATAAACCGGGATGCGGCGATTGCTCGACTTTTCTTCTGACACGCGAGAGACCCGAGCCAGCGAAAGCGTCCACGAAGATCGTGCCGCGCAGCCAGCTTCGTTGGTATTTCAGAACGCGGGTATAGAACTCCAAATACTGTCGCAATGCTTCAAGTTTTTCCTTCGCCCAGGGCCCAACATCATGGCCTTTCGGTTTCTTCGTCATTCGGCAGCAACGGGATACGAAAGACGCAGACTAGGAAACTCGTTCCACTCGCGCCCATCCAACTCGCGGCCGCCGGACTTGGGACGAAAGCCGCCCCACTGTTTGAAGAAAAAAGCTACGCCGGCGGCGGTGCATTGGTCGCGGATATTGCGCACCCATTCTGTACGCATGGGGCGGGCGCCCGGACCGCTTTCACCCCCGACGATCACCCAGTCGATGCCGGTGAGGTCGAGGACACCCAGCGGTCCAATCAATGGCTCGATCGAGAGGAAACGCACGCCGGCAGGCGCTTCGCGCAAGTGCCGTATTCGTGACGCCCTGCTTCCGTCCTCGACCGATACTCCAAACCACATGTGCGCCGGCCCTCGCCTACTTCCGTAGCGCATGCGTAAGAAGTTGCGCATCAGCGAGGAGCGCTTCGTAAGCACCTGGAACGTATGCCACGGCGCTCGCTCCATCGTGTCGAACACGCGCGCGACGAAACCTTTCGGGATCTCTTTGTGAAAGAGATCGCTCATGGAATTGACGAAAATCATGCGCGGTTCGCGCCAGCGCAAGGGCTGCTCCAGGCGCTCGGGGCGCAGCGTCAGGTCGAACCCGGTTTCAAACGGATGACCGGGAGTCCCGCGGAAGCGCTCCGAGAAGCGCTCGGCGTAGCAGTGGTCACAGCCGGGGCTGATCTTGGTGCAGCCGGTGACCGGGTTCCACGTTGCATCCGTCCACTCGATCGTCGTTCCGTCGGCCATATCCGCACCTAGAACAAAAAGCGAACATAGCATATGCGAGTTCGATTGGGGAAGCCGAATCTCCAGCGGGGCCGGTGCTACAGCCGGCCCAGCGCGCCGCGCACCCATTCGAGGTCTTCGGCAAGGGTGCGGCCGCACCAGCGCGCATCGGGCGGCACGCCGCGACGGGAGGCAAGAAAGCCAATCGCGCATGCCGCGTTGTAGAGCCGGATGCGATCGTGGCGCAGTCGGCGGCCGAGCGCCGGCTCGTAGACCGCGAGCCCCGCCTCGAGGGCGTCGTCGCGCTCGTGATGGAAGATGAGGTAGCGGAAATCGTGATGCCGGTCGGCCCAGGCCGCCCCGTCATAGTCGAACACGCCGCGGACGTCGGCGGTCTGCGGATCGACGGCGATGTTGTGCAGGCCGAGGTCGCCGTGCACGAGGACACGGTCGTCCGGCGCAACAGCGACCGCATCGTAGGCCTCCAGCACGCGATCGATCTCCGCGCGCAAGCCGCGATCGTCGATCACATGGGGCAGGCTTTGCCTGATCCGCTCGCTCGGCTCCGGCCACGCTGGCCGGGTCGGCAGCCAACCGACGACATCGTCATGAGCAACGCGCGTGTGCTGCTCGATCAGGATCGCGCCGATCGCCGCGCCGAGACGGCGCGGCAGCGCCGCGTCGGTGAGCGTGCGCCGGTAGAGCGCCCACGGGTCGCATACGCCGGGCACCGCAGCGCGGAGATCCCATCCTTGCGCGGATTCGTAAAGGACGCGCGGCACGCCGAACGAGCAGCGCTCGGCCAAAAGGCGCAGGATGCGGCGCTCGATCGCGAGAAGCGCGTCACCTTTCGCGTTCGCCGGAAACCACGCCAGCCGTTCGTCCGGCAACCGGACCAGCCACCGATCTTCGCGCGCCTCGACGCGCACTTGCGCCGGCGACAACGCCAGCCCGGCCTCGCGCAGCGCGGCGCAAACGGAATCTACGGTGAGAGCAGCGCTATTGTTCACAGGCGTTTTGCCTTTGTGTTTTTCGTTGGTGCGATAGTGAATTTACTATAACACGTGATCAGCCGCGCGGTCGCCGATTCGCTACTGGGTAAGGAGGACACGGATGAAGAAGAAGCGCGTCGACGAGCCCAGCAGCGGCAACGTGTTTGCCGACATCGGCCTGCCGAATGCGAAGGAGCATCTGGTCAAGGCCCAGCTTGTCTACAAGATCGATGGCTTGATGAAGGCGCGCGGCTTAAAACAGACGGCGGCGGCGAAGCTATTCGGCGTGAAGCAGCCCGATATTTCGAAGATGCTGCGTGGAGACTTCCGGCAATTTTCGGTGGAGCGTCTCCTCCGATTCCTGGTGGCGCTCGGCCAGGACGTGGAAATCGTCGTCAGGCCTCACCGCGACGCGCGCACAGCCGCGCAACTGCGCGTCGCCGACGAGGCTACGTTCGAGCGCCTCGCGCGCGAGGAAAGAGAAATTCGCAAGCGGATTCGGAGTTTCCGCGGCGGCGACCGACTCCCGCGTGAACAGCTCCACGAACGCGGGACCTGAACCAACGGTTCCCTTCCGCTGACTCATCTATGCGATCAGCGGCCGTTCCGGCGTGGAGACAAGAAATGCTCCATCCGCGCGACCTCGTGCTCGAACGCGCGCCGGAAATCCCGTTCCTTGGGCCGGCCGGCGACGAAGCCCGCGCCTACGTCCAGGCCGTCCTCGGTGCGCGCGCAGTTCACCCATCCGATCACGCGATCCATCCACAACAACGGCATGGCGTAGTAGCCGAGACGGCGGCTGCGCTCGGGCACGTAGGCCTCGAAACGATAGGCCCACCGCCAGAAGTGTTCGAAGCGCCGGCGATCCCAGACGATCGGATCGAATGGCGCGAGAAAGCGCACCTCACGCGGCCCATCGGTCGCCTGCCGATCGAGCGAACCGGCCGGCCAAAGATATCTCAGCCCGTCGACAACGCCGCTTTCGAGCCTGCCCGCTGTGAGCAGCTCTTCGACGGTGCCGGTGCGCGTGCGCGCCTGCGGCACGATATGGGCAAAGCGAGCGAGAACCGCGCGCAGCGTGACCTCGGGCACGGGCGCGAGCACGCGCGTCACCAGCAAAGTGAGTTCCCGCAGCCGCCGCGCGGAATCGAGTTCCTCCTCTACCGCCGCGGCCTCGTAGACTCGCACGCCGCGCTCGCGCCGATGCACACGCAATAGTCCATGGTAGTGAAGTTGCTGCAGCATCCGCGTGGAAGCGGTCGATAAACCGCCCCATCCGTTGATCGCACGCTTGCGCCCGAAATGCGTGGCGAGAACGGCGGGGTGGGTCGGCCCGCGCTCGCGCACGAAAGCGAGGACGTCGGCGGCGAGCCCGGCCGGCACAAAGCGGCGGTTCGGCCGATCCCGATCAAACCGCGGGTACAGGAATTTGCGGACGCGACGCGGCATGAAGCCGTAGGCGTAGAGAAAATCCTCTTCCGCGGCGAGCGAGGAATAACGCCGCTCCAAATCGCCGGCCCGATAGTCCGCGACGCGGTGGCGAAGGATCAAATCCTGGGCCCGGGCCGGCGAACGGATGGGATCCGACTGGATGAACTCGATCTGCGCCATCGCGCGCGCAAGCATGCGCGGCGTATGCGTCGTGACATGCGCGGCCTGCCGACGCAGTTCATCCAACGTCAAGGTCGCCATGGTTTTTTCGCCGGGGTCGCGTCCGCCCCGGGCCCGTCATTTTGCGAGATTGGGCCGGTTTCCCACGTCGGTACAAGCGGGTCGGGGCAGTAGTTAGCTAGTATGCCCCGCCAGCGCATGGAGAAAATTGCGGAAAGTGAACCAGCATCTGCTACCCGCGCGATAAATCCTTGCCGGGCGTGGCGCCGGCGCCGGCCGCTGCGGCGGTGCGGGCGAGAAGCGGCCTGCCGAGAATGCTTTCCACCACCTTCAAGGCGGTCACGATGCCGATGAACACCAGCGTCAAGCCGACAAATTCCAGCCGCGTCGGCCATTCGTGCAGCAGCGGAATCGCGAGCGTGACCGAGAACACCGGCATCAGCGCAACGAATATGACGGCGCGCCCGGCGCCCATGATGTTGATGGCGCTGGCGTAGAACCAGGTCGCCATGATTGCGACCATGACCCCCTGCACGATGACCTGAATGACGACTTCGCGCAGCGGGGCGCGAACGATGTCGCCCGGATCGCCGAACACCAGATAAAACGGGGCATAGGCGACCAGGGAAAAGACGCACACGATGGCGGCTGCGTGGAGCGCGGGGATCCGGTGCCGCTGCGAGTAGATCGCAAACAGCGCATACGCTCCGCCCGCGAGCACGAAAAGAAAGTCGCCGATCAACGCGCGGACGTCGAGGTGTTCGATGCGTTCCGCCCCGATGACTCCGAGGCCCAACAGGATCAGAACGATGCCGGCCACGCGTTTGCGGTCGGGAATGACATGCGCCAGGAAATAGAGTCCTATCGTTGAAATGACGACGTTGGCGCCCGGCGCGATGACGCCGCCATTGCTGGCGGTCGAGAAAGTCAGCCCCAGATTGAAGAAAAGGACATAGGCCAGCCCGGCCCCCAGCGCGATCATGCTGGCGCCGAACCACGTAATCCCGCGCAGCCTGAAACGGTATAAGACAGGCGCCAGCAGCAGTCCGCTGACGATGAAACGGATGAAAGCAAGATCGTAGGCGTTCAACGACCTCAATACGCCGTAACGGGAAACGATCGGCTGCAGACCCCACAGCAAGGCGGCGCCCAATCCGCAGCAGATGCCAAAAAACTCGCGCGTTCGCGTGTTGGCCGCATCGTCGTTCGTTTGCACGGGAGAGGTGGACGCCATGAGCCCTCCTTCCTTTTTCTCTGGTCGCGAGGAGGTGGTTGTAAGGCTCCGCCACAGGCCTCGGGTGCCTTACTTTAGCCACATGTAATGGCTGCCTTATTTTGCATCGGCAACCTAAAGAATACAAGCGTTTATTGCCCAACCGGCCCGCTTTATCGTACCGCCAACTAAAAGTCCGAAACGCCACGTAAGGCATCCGATCGTGGCACTGCGGAGATGAGTTGCATTGACGACAGCGGAGCTGAAGTGTCCGGACCGATCGATCCTGTCAGCCATGCTGGGGGAGGGAATCGAGGTTGAGGTCGCGCAGCCGGTTCCGGTTTCGCAAGGTCTCTATCCCGAAGAGCTGCAATATATCGCGCGTGCGGTGAGCAAGCGCCAAGCCGAGTTTGCCACCGCGCGGATTTGCGCCCGGCGCGCGCTGGCCCGGCTGGGTGTGCCGCCTTGCGCGTTGGTGCCTCGGCCGGATCGCTCTCCGAGCTGGCCGAGCGGCGTCGTGGGCAGCATCGCGCATACGACCGGGTGCTGTGTCGTCGCCGTCACGAATGCGCCGGGGATCATCGGAATCGGGCTGGACATCGAATTGGACACGCCGCTCGAGGCGAAGCTCGAGCGACTGATCTGCACGGACCGCGAACGCAAGCGGCTCGAACGCGCGACGCCGAGCGAGCGGGGTTACCTCGGCAAACTTTATTTCGGCGCAAAGGAAGCTTTCTATAAGTGCCAGTACGGCATCACAGGGACTTTTCTCGAGTTCGGAGAGGTCGAGATCGAGTTCGACCTCGAACGGGAATGCTTCACTATTCTCCTCTTATCGCGACAAGGCCCTGCTTGGGATTTCGTGGACCGTACCGACGGACGATTTCGCCGCGCTGCCGGTTTCATCATCACCAGCGTCACGGTGCCTGTCGCCCATAGTGGCTGCGGCAGCCTCTGACGCGCGGGTGTTTGTCTGGTGGGCACGGCGCTTCGCGCCTTAGCCCACCCTACGACCGAAGGCGATGAGCAAAAAAGGAGATGATCTCGTCGCGCGCCGCCACCGTCGGCTGGCCCGCTTCGTCGATCAGATGAACCGTCACGACGCTGTGGGGGCAGCGCACATGCTGCGCCGTGAACGGCGGGACGTCGGTGTTGGCGGCGGTGTCGGGCAGCACGCGCGCGACGAAGCGGTCGCCGAGCGCTTCTGCGTAGGCGGCAAAGCGCTCGGCCCGGCAAAATTTGTCGCCTTCGAAACGATAGGCGAGAACCGTGAGGTCCTCTCGCTCAAGCCGTTGGCGGATTGTCGCCAAGTCCTCGCGACTGATCTCGAGACCGCCGCGATCCTTCAGCGGCAGCGCGGGCTGTGAGAGAACCGGCGCCAGCATCGCGGAGTCCAGCATCATCGAAAGTGCAAAGTTACCGGTGAAGCACATTCCAATCGCGCCCACGCCGGGCCCGCCGCGTTCCCGATGCGCCTGCCGGGCAAGCGTGCGCAGCCACTGGGTTACCGGACTGGATTCATTTGCCGCGAAGGCACGAAATTCCGCGCTGATGCAGGCGTGCTCATAAACCGCAAGGCCTTCCTCGGGACTGACGAGGGCACCGTCCCGACCAAAGAGCGAGGGCATGTAAACGGTAAAGCCCGCATCGCGAACCCATCGGGCAAAACGCGCGACGTGCGGGCTGATGCCCGGCATCTCGGCCATGACGATCACCGCCGGACCGGAACCCGACACATGCACGACCTTGGTGACGCCATCGAGCGTGATCTCGCGGTGCGCGAAATCGTCGAGCGGGTCGTCTTGCGTCAGGCTGCGGTTCGTCATCGCCAACGCGCGAAGTCAATAGACAATGCGAGAGCGAACATCATGCACATGCCCGCTCAACCGGCAAGTCGTGGAGGAGATCACGACGAGCGGGTGGGGTGGCCGAAATCCGCGTCTCTGAGCTGGAGGCCCGCTTCGCGCGTCGTCATCAACGAGAACAGACGCAACAGCGGCATGACCAGCGCCGTGCTGATCACCGCCATGAGCGTAAGCGCCGAGAAGGCGGTGACGGAGATGATGCCCTGCTCGAGCAATATCGTCAGCACCACCACCTCCATGAGACCCTTGGTCTGCACCAACGCGCCGAGGCGGAGCGCGGACGACCAGGTCTCGCCGACAAGCGCCGCGGTGATCGCCGTTCCGCCGAGCTTGCCGGCCACGCCGAGGAGCGTCGTCACCAGCAGGATTTCAACGAAAGCGGCCGAGGACGGATCGATGCGCGTGCGCAAGCCCGTCAGGATGAAGAAAAACGGCATCAGCACGCCGATCGTCATGACCTGCAGACGGTCGAGGATCGACTGACGCAGCTCGCGCGGCACGATCGCTCCGGCGAAAAAGGCGCCGAAGATATAATGCAGTCCGATGATCTCCGTGATCACCGCCGAGCCGATGGCGGTGGCGCCGACCGCGACGAGCGCCGCTTCGCCCACGGTTCCGTCGTGCATGAGGGAGGCGAGGGCCTGCTTGAGCAGCGGCCTGACGACCTGCACCATGAACAGGAGATAGACCGGCAAACCGAGGAGCGGCACGAGGACGCTCGAGTGGTGACCCTCGCTCGCCGCCGTGGTCATGAGAGCGGCCAAAAGAATCCACAAGGCGGCGTCGTTGACGGCGGCAATGCCGAGCGCGACGTCGGCGATGCGCTGGCCCAGCATGCCCAGTTCGCGCAGGATGGCGCCGAGAACGGGAAGCGCCGTGACGCCAAGGCTGATGCCGATGGCCAGCGCAAAAGTGAAGAGATCGCCGCGCGGGCTGAGCGCTTCGGGATGGCGAAGGCCGATCAACAAGCCGCCCAGCACGCCGAGAACGCTGGGGATAAGGATGCTCGCCGCCGCCATGGCCGCGAAGGCGCCGCCCCGGCCGCGAAAGCGGTCGACGTCGAGGTGCAGGCCGGTGATGAAGCCGAAGAAAAGCACCGCGATCGAGGCGGCGCCCGAGAGCGGGCCAAGCGTCGCCGGGTTGAACAGCATCGCGTAGGCGGCGGGCGCAACCCGCCCGAGCAGCGAGGGGCCGAGCGCGATCCCAAGCAGGATCTGCGTCACCACGAGCGGCACCATGCCGCTCAGCCGCAGCACGCGCGACAAGGCAAACGGCACCGTGACGATGACGAAAGTCTCGAGCAGGAAGATCAGCTCGTGTGTCATCACCGATCCGTCGCGATGGTCCTATTTGCTCACTGGGCCCAATCGCCGAAGCGTTGCCTTTGCGCCGTCGGCGATCTCGCGCACGATGTCGGCCGCCGGGCGAAGTTTCGAGACCAGGCCGATGCACTGTCCGGCCCACAGCGACATCGCGTCGATGTCGCCCTCGGTCTCGGGGCTGGGCGTGCAACATTGGTAACGAACGACGGGCCCGCTCGGCGATTTCGCAATCACCTCTCCCTCGCCCGGGCGCTTGCCCGAGGGCGGGCTTCCCGCGCTCTCCCAAACATCGAACGTTTTGCTGCGCAACACGCGATGCGGCGCGTCCGGAAAAGTGATGTCGAACAGCTCCTTGACATAAACCGTATCGTTCTCGTTTGCCTGCAACAGCAAGTCGCGATAGCGCGGATGAATGACGGCCTCATGGCTGGCGAGAAAGCGGGTCCCGATCAAGACGCCGTCGGCGCCAAGCGCCAAAGCCGCCGCGAACCCGCGCCCGTCCGCAATGCCGCCGGCGGCAACGACCGGCACCGGCGACACGGCATCGACCACGACGGGGATAAGCGGCATGGTCGACACCATGCCGCGCACGTGGCCGCCGGCCTCCCAACCTTGCGCGACCATGATATCGACGCCGCAATCGACGGCGCGCCGGGCGGCCTCGACCGAGGCCACGGTGTAGAGAATCTTGGCGCCAGCCGCGTGCGTTCGCGCAACGTGCGGGGCCGGATCGCCCCAGGCGAATGAAACAACCCGCACGCCTTCATCGAGACATGCCGCAAGCCGTTCCTCCTGCGGGAATGCCAGGTTGAGATTGACGCCGAACGGCTTCGACGTGAGAGCGCGGGTCTCGCGAATTTGCTGCCGCACCGCAGGCAGGTCCCACACCCACGGCGCGAGCATGCCGAGCCCGCCGGCATTGCTGACGGCCGCCGCAAGCGCCGGACCGCCGGCCCGGCCCATCGCACCCTGGATGATCGGCACATCGATTCCGAGGTCTTTGCAAACAGCCGTTTTCATCGGCCAGGCTGCCGTCGCAACTTCATGGTCACGAAGATTTTGAATGCTCGATTCGTTCATGGTCGCACCGCCTCTCGCCTCGTTTCCACGATTGACGAAACTTCATGTCCTGACAGCAAGGGTTGGCCGCTCCGCAAAACGTGTTCCAGCCACGCGCCCGCCATCTGCGACGTGAGGACGGAAGCGACCACCAGCGTCGTGAAGAAGACCGCATTGATGATGCCGGCATCGAAGGCGACGCTCGCGAGCACAATTCCCGGACCGCCGCGCCCGTTGAGCGCCATCGACAGGTTCACGGAGTCGTTCCAGTTGAAACCTGCGAGCCTCGCCCCCAGGCCGGCGGAGAGCAGCTTGACCGCGCAGGCGATCGCCAGGACGACCACCAGCATGGTGAGCGAGAAGGATCGCGTCAGGTCGAGCTGGTACCCCACCATGGCAAAGTAGATCGGAACGAAAAACGCGAAGGATACTTCGACGGTCGTCTTGATGGCGCGATCCAATCGATCCGCATCCGCGGCAACCGCATATCCGGCGAGGAAAGCCGCGAAGGCGAAGTTCACGTCCATGACCGCGGCGACGCCGCAATAAGCCAGCAGGATGGTCACCAAATACCCGGCCGGCGAAGCCCGGACGAGCAGGTTCCATTTCGATCCGCCGGCGCGCTTGAGAACCGCCGGCATCACGACGAGACCCAGCGCAAAGTAGACGGCCGTCGCGGCAACGTGGAGCGCGATGTCCCGGTACGGCAATGAGGCCGATTTCGCCACCGCGACCGCGATCGCAAGCACGGCCCACAGCGCGATGTCTTCCACGACCGCGACGCCGAGGACCAGGCGGGCGAAGCGGGTGTGCAGAATGTCGAGGTCATGCAGGATTTTGGAGATGACCGGAATCGACGTAACCGCCATGGCGATCGCCACCACCAGCAGCAGTGAGACCGGTTGCCGCACCGGTCCGGCCAGCAGGTCGAACGGCAAAAGCGGGGCCGCAAGCAAGGTCAGCACGAACGGAAGCCCGGTCCCGACGCTTCCCAGCCAGCCGATTTCGTGGCGGTCATGCCGGCTGAACAAATTCTTTGTCTCGGTCCCGCACGCGAACATCAGCAGCACGAGCCCGAGATTGTAGAGAAATCCAAGCACGATATGATTTCGATCGGCCGCGCCGGACGTTCCGTGCGCGGCAATCGCCGAGGAAAATGCCGGGCCGAATTGCCCGAGCACTGCCGGGCCGAAAATGAAGCCCGCGAGAATCTCGCCCACCACGCGTGGCTGGCGCAGACGGGTGAAGAGATAGCCCAAGAGATGCGCTGTTGCGACGAGCGCGAACAACAACAACGCAAGGGAACCGAAATCGGAGTTCGACACAAGCCTTCCTCTGCAGCCGACTGAACATGGCCGGGAGATCGGAGCGCGCAATTTCCGGGTATCGCCGGACTGCTTATCAGGTCAGAGCGGCGCCGCTCTTTCTCAGCTCGCGCCGCCCTAACCATCCGTGTGGGCGCCTGCGCGCTAGAGCGTGATGGCTTTTCTTCGAATCGCCATCACCCTCTAGCTTATTGCGGGAGCATGATGTTTTCCGAAAACCGGTATCCACTTTTCGGCATCATGCTCTAGTTCGCGAGCGACCTGAGCGATTCGATCGCCCGCGCCGGCAACACGTATTCGCCGTCGCTTTCAATGCGTTCGTACAAACGCTCCACCCGCTCGTAATGAGCATCGAGATTGCGATCGAGCAGATGGTGCTTGGTCTTGTTGTAGACGCCGAACTGCAGATCGGTCATCAGCTCGAACGGGTTGATGTGCGCGTAAGGCGTGCCGAACACCATGCGGAGGAATTCGTCGATGCCCTGGTAGCCGAGCGCCATCAACAGGAACTCGATGCCGGCCCTCTTTCGCTTGATCTGGTACGCGCGCTCCTTGGGGTCGACGATGAAGTCGAGCCCGCTCGACATCCCGGGTGGGTAGTTCACCTTGGAGAAACAGCGGAAATCGATCGTGACCCGGTCTGCGGTGGCCTTGGGCAACGTGTCGTCCGCATGCGCGCGATAGTTGTCGAAAAACAGCGCCTGCCCGACCTTGGAGTCGCAGAAGTAGCCGGAGGACGGCGTTGACGCGTATCGCTTCTCCCAATACTTCGCCATCAGGAAGTCCCGACAGGTCGGGAGGTCGATTTCCGACAGCTTCCCTTCAAGGAAGAGATAGAGCGCCTTGTCGATGGACTCTTTCTCCTCCGCGGATACGCCGTACTCCATCATCTTGAGATAGACGAATTGCAGGTTCGGCGCCTCCACCTCGGCATCCTCGAAAATCACGAAGGGCTGCCGATGCAACGGCGTGGGCGTCAAAGCGGTGTGGAAACTCTTGTAGAGCTTGGGAAAGCCGAGGCCCTTCCTGACCAGCGAGGGAACCTGGAGCGCGATTCCGCTCGCAGAATGCGTGCCATAGGGTTTCTTACTGGCCGGCACGACAAAGGCATTGACCACGGTAGTCGCCGCTTCGGGGAAGTACTTGCGGACGATGTCCTGGTTGAGATCGTAGAAGCGCTTGGCCGACGGGATGAACAAGACGCTGTTCTCGAACATCGTGGAGAGCGGGAAATAGGTTCCGACCGAGGTATCGGAGAAGCTCGCCGCGACCTTGGCCTGCAGCCGCAACTGCCGCCGCAGCTTGGTCGCCAGGTCGGCGTCGAGATTCATCTCCACGACCTTGGTCGGCTTGGCGTCCGGATAGAAACAGCAGGGAGTGAGCGCCCGCTTGGGCGGCAGCCGCGCCGCTATGGCTTCCTTGTCGACGCTGTACCTGTCCAAGACGGACACGAGGTGGCGCGCGTGCGACGCGGCGGCTTCATGAAGCCAGGTGCCGGTCTTTTGCCAAATGCCCGTGCCTTGCGACTCGGTTGCGGGAGCGCGATCCTGGTGTAACTCGAGCGTCGTCATTTTAATCCTCCACTACTCAGCTGGCTGCAGGGCCAAAGAGCGCGCCTCCGCGGCGGCCTTCGCGGGAAGCGCTTCCAAGCCCTCGGAAAGTCGCGCCACGTATCGGCGCACGGAAGCTTCGTCGACCGGCGGACAGGGGTAGCGTTCGCCCCCGAACACGGTGCCGATCGGAGAAAGGCCTTCAAAAGCAACCTGCAAAATGCCCGCGGTAAGACCGCCCAGCAGGGTGGCGATGCGCGCCAACGGGCTCTTCCGGTTCGCCTTCGCGTGTTGAAGCGCCAGGGCCTTCCACTCTTCGAACGGCACCGTCTCCGCGCGGTAGCCGGCACGGCGGATCAAATCGACATAGCCGTTGAACGATGGCGCATTGGGATTGAGGAAGTCATAGTCCTGGCCGAGAGAGTCGGCGTCGAACGCCGCCAATCGTCCGATGACTCCGGCCAGATAATCGATCGGCAACACGTATCTGAGACTGAAATCCAGCGACGGAAAGCGCCCTATTTCCATAGAGCCGGCGATCAAATTGTGCAGGAAATCGCCACGATCCAAACGGAAGTGCCCCGTGCCTGAAGACGCGGTGGCAAACGGCAGCCGGTAGATCGACGCCCGCGCCCCGCGCCAGCGGGCGGCGGCCACCATCTGTTCGCCCATCCATTTGGTCGTCGTGTATCCGTAGCCAAAGGACTCCGGCGATCTCTCGTAGCCGAAGTAGCGGGGCAGGGTTGCGAAGGTGGAAACAAAATGGACCGCCTTGCCCCGCCCGCGTGACGCCAGCCGCAGAACTTCATGCGTGCCCAGAACATTGGGACCGAGATATTCGTCCAAAGGAAGCACCCAATCGACCAGGGCGCCGAAATGACAAATCGCGTCGACCTGCTCCGCCAGCCGGTCGAAATCTTCTTTGGCCATGCCAAACAGGGGCTGGCTGAGATCGCCGATGACCGGCGTCACCAGGTGTTTGACATCGGGCTTGAGCAAACCATAATTGGCGAGCGCCTCCGTCACTCTGGCCGTCGCCTGTTGCACATCGCCCGCGCGTATCAGGCAGTGGACGCGCACATTTGCGTCGAGCAACTCACGCAGGACGAAGGCGCCGGCAAAGCCGGTGGCACCCGTCAGGAGCACCGCCTGCGGGCGAGGCTCCGTCGTTGCGACGTTGCCGAATTGCAGTTCCGCTTCGAGGTGACCGCTCATCGCGGTCTTCTCGCCCACCCACTGGGTCGCAGCGACGTGGTCGGGCACGGTGGTCACGTCCCGGTCCGGCCCCGCGCCGGTCGCATCCGACTCGCGGATTTTCGTCCAAATAAACTGAGCAAGCGCCCGCAGGTTTGGATGATCGAACGCGACCTTGGCAGAGAGCGACATGCCGGTCATCTCTCTGAGCTGGTTGCGCAACACGACGGCGGTGAGCGAATCGACGCCGATGTCCTGCAGCGGGAGGTCCACATCGACGTCGTCCGGCGATGCGAACTCGAGCGCTTTCGCGACTTCGCCACGAATTGAGGCCAGGACGACGGCTTCCTGCTGGTCCGGCGCAGTCTCGTTGAGAAGCTTGCGCAAATTCGCGCCGCCGACGGCGGCTTGCGCGCGCGCCTGCGACGAAGTCGCAAGCAGCGAGCGGAACAGCGCCGGGATCTCTTCCTGCTGGTTCGACGCGCGCCGCAGTTTCGCCAAATCCAGAGCCGCAGCGACCGCCGACGGCGCGCCAGCCACGAGCGCAGCTTCGAGCAATTCCAGCGCGTCGTCGGGAGCGAGCGTATTCATCCCGCGGCGGCTCAAACGCGCGCGATCGGCGTCGCTCAGCCTTGCAGCCATGCCCTGCCCCTCCCAGCCACCCCAAGCGATGGAAGTGGCCGGAAGGCCTTGGGCGCGGCGATGGTGCGCGAGCGCATCGAGGAAGGCATTGGCGGCGGCGTAATTGGCCTGCCCCGGCGTGCCGATCACGCCGGAAATTGAAGAGAACAGGACGAAGAGATCGAGCTCGAGATCCTGCGTGAGCTTGTGCAGATGCCAGGCGCCGTCGACCTTCGGCGCGAACACGGTGCCGAACTGCTCCGCCGTCAGTTCCGTCAGGACGCCGTCAGCGAGCACGCCCGCCGCGTGGATCACGCCGCGCAGGGGACGCTCTTTGGTAATATCCGCGATCACGCCGCTCAGCGCGCGGGCATCCGCCGCGTCGCACGCGGCCACCGTCACGGCGGCGCCAAGCGCGGCAAGCTCGTCGGCGAAGGCTTTTGCCTCGGGTGCATGCATCCCGCTGCGCGACGTCAGGACCAGGTGTTTGACGCCATGGCGCGTCGCGAGCCACTTGGCGACATAGCGGCCAAGGCCGCCGACGCCTCCGGTTATCAGAACCGCACCGTCGGGCTGGATCACGCCGCCGCGCGGCGCGGACACCAGGACGATCTTTCCCACATGTTTTGCCTGCGACATCCACCGCATGGCGTCCGCCGCGGCGTCCATCAGGAAGGTCTTGAGCGGCAGCGGCTTGAGCTTGCCCTGGGCAAAGAGGGCAGCGACGGCGACCAGCATCTCCCCGATCAGATCGGCGCCCGCGTCGGGAAGGTTATAAGGCCGGTAGGTCACGCCGGGATGGTGCGCGTCGATCCAGGATGGCTCGCGCAGATCGATCTTGCCCAATTCCAGGAAGCGGCCGCCCTTGTCGAGCAGCGCCAGTCCGGCATCGACGAATTCGCGCGTGAGCGAATTGAGAACGATGTCGAAGCCTTTGCCGGATGGCGCGTTACCGAAGCTCTCGGCGAAGTCGACGCTACGCGACGAGGCGATATGCGCGTCGTCCAGCCCCAGTTGACGGAGCGCCGGCCATTTGGATGAACTCGCGGTGCCGTAGACTTCGGCGCCGGCGAGTTGCGCGAGCTGGACGGCGGCCATGCCGACGCCGCCGGCCGCGGCATGGATGAGCACTTTTTCGCCCGGCTTCATCGCCCCCAGCACATGAAGGCCATACCAAGCGGTGAGGAACGACATCGGTATGGTGGCGGCCTCTTCGAAGCTGAGAGTGCCGGGGATGGGCACGACGTGCCGCGCGTCGGTGATCACCTCCGACGCGAAGGCGCTTCCGCCGGTCCAGCCCATGACGCGATCGCCCGGCTTTATGTTGTGAACACCCGCGCCGACGGCGGTCACCAGGCCGGCAAATTCGAGTCCCAGCGCCCGGATTTCCACCATGCCGAGCGTGTTCAGCAGGTCCAGGAAGTTGACCCCGGCCGCCATCACGGAAGCGCGAATCTCGCCCGCGGCCGGCGCGTTGTCGGCGATCGGTGCGACGATGAAAGGCCGCTCGAGCTGTCCGCGCGCCGCGAGCTCCAGCCGCCAGCTCCGGTCGACCGGCAACACGAGATCGGCGCCCGCTGACGCGCGCTCCAGCCGCGGCGCCAGTATCTCGCCGCCGCGCAACGCGCATTCCGGCTCGCCGCCGATCGCCAGGGCCGAAGCCAGCGCGTCAAGGTCGGCGCTCTCCTCACCGATATCGACGCTGCGCAGCGTAAGCTCGGGATGCTCGCTGCGCGCGGAGCGCATCAGGCCCCACAGCGGACTGGCGGCGAGGTCGCTGACCGCATCGTGGCTGCCCGCCCCCACGGCGCGGCGCGTCACCCACACCACCGGCTTCCTGAATTCCGCCAGAGCGAGGGATTGCAGTTGCTCCAGCGCAAGGACCGCGAGCGCGCGGGCGCCGCCGATCACGTCAGCGCCGCAACCCCAGAGACAGATGACGCCGTCGAGCCACTCGGCTTCGCTGAGCTGTGCGATATCGACGATCGCGACGCCGGTTGCGGCGAGGGACGTGCGCACATCCTCGGCCCAGGCGACCTCGCCCATGCACAGGAGTCCCCATGTGCCGGAGATCGCAGCGTCGTGAGCTTCGACGGCGTGCCATGCGACCTTGAAGTGGAACCGGTCGACGCCGGCCGACGTCATCCGGCGCAAAGCTGCTCTGTCGATGCGTCGCGCGTGAAGCTTGTCGAGCCGCCCCACGCAATCGCCCTGGGCATCATAGAAGTCGACCGAGGCCCAAAACTCGTCGTCACCTTTCTCGAAATCCGTGACCTTCACCCACAGCTCGCTCAGCCCGTCGCGCCAGAAGGAAAGGCGCTCCGCCTCGAACGGCATGTAGGCGTCGTCGCTCTCCGGGTCCTGCAAACGCAGGGTGAGCAACAGCGCGTGCAGGGCCGAATCGAGCAGTCCCGGATGAAGGCCGTAGTCGGTTGCGGACGCGGCCGCGCTCTCGGCGAGCAACGCTTGGGCCCAGACCTCGCCCTCGCGTTGCCACGCGGCCGTGAGGCCGCGAAACGAAGGTCCGTAGCCATAGCCGAGGTCGGCCAATCCATCATAGAAAGCGCTGACGTCGACGATGTCGGCGTCCGGCGGCGGCAACGCCACGGACGCTCCGTTCGTCGCCTCGGCGGGCACGAGCTTCGCTTCCGCGTGCAGCTGCCACGCGCCGTCTTCGCCGTCGGACTGGGGCGCGCTGTACACCCGCACCGGATGCGCGCCGTCGGACGAAGCGTCGAGCGTCACCTGAATGCAAACGGGCACATCGGCCGGCAGCACCAGGGGCGCAAGAATGATGAGGTCGGACAAGGCCAACACGCCCTTGTCGAGGGCCTTCCCGGCCGCGCGCATTGCCTCGATGAAGCCCGTTCCCGGCATCAGGACCGCGCCCAACATCTGATGCTCGGTGAGCCACTCCGGGTCGTCGCTCGCGATGCGCGTCGTAAACATCGTGCTGTTGTTGCTGGCGACCTCGATTCGGCCGCCGAGCAGGCGGTGATGCGTATCGGTCAGCCCCGCGGCGACCGCGTTCTTGTGCTGCGGCTCGAGCCAGTAGCGCTCGCGCTGGAAAGCGTAGGTGGGAAGCGCCACCCGCTCTCCGCCCAGCGGCGCGAAAAAGCCGCGCCAATCGACAGCCGCTCCGAGGACGTGAAGCTGCGCGAGACTCTTCTGCATCACCGCCACATCGTCTTTGCCGAAGCTCAACGATGCGAGCCAGGACACCGGCCCGTCATCGGCGAGGCAGGCCGCGCCCATTCCCGACAACACCGGTTGCGGGCCGAGTTCGAGGAAGGTGTTGGCGCCGCGCGCATAAAGCGTCCGCACGCCGGCGTTGAAACGAACCGCGTCGCGGGCCTGGCGCACCCAGTATTCCGCGCCGGTGATCTCGCTCGCCTTGGCCGGTTCCCCGGTGAGGCTGCTCACGAGCGGCAGCTTGGGCGGCGTATATTTGATCGTTTCGGCGACGGCGCGGAACTGCGCGAGCATGCCGTCCATGCGGTGCGAGTGGAACGCATGCGAGACTTGCAGCGCTTTTGTCTTGCGCTGCTGCCGCGCAAAATAGTCCAGCACCTTCTCGACTTCGGCAGCATCGCCCGACACGACTGTTTGCTGCGGGGCGTTCAAGCCCGCGATCGACACGTGGTCGGCGACGCCGAGAGCTTGCAGGGCCGCCGTCACCTCTTCGCCGCTCGCCTCGATCGAACCCATGGCGCCGCCGCTCGGCAGCGCCTGCATCAGGCTGCCGCGAGCCGCGACCAATCGGCACGCATTGGCGAGATCGAAGACGCCCGCCACATGGGCAGCCGCAAGCTCCCCGATGCTGTGCCCGAGCAGCAGATCCGGCTTCACGCCCCAGCTTTCCCACAGCCGCCAAAGCGCGACTTCGAGCGCGAACAGCGCGGGCTGCGTAAAGTCGGTACGGTGAAGAAGGGCCGCCTTGTCGCTGCCCGCCTCGGCCCACATCACCTCGAGCAGCGGGTGCGGCAACGCCGTGAACCCCGCCGCGATGTCGTCGAGCGCGTTCTTGAACACGGGACTGGAGTCGTAGAGCTTTCGACCCATTCCGGAGAGCTGACTTCCCTGGCCGGTGAACAGCAGCGTGAGCCGACACTCGTCGGCGCCGCTCTCGGGCGTGCGCACGGCACCGGCAGGAGTCTTCCCTCCCTGCGCAAACGATGCCAGCGACTTGAGCAGCGTTGCTTTGTCATCGGCGAACAACACCTGGCGCTTACGAAAATGCGTCCGCGTCGTTGCCAGCGAACAGGCGACGTCCACCAGGCGATCTTCGCTGTTCGCCAAATGCGCATGCAGCTTCTCGGCCTGCGCGCGCAGCGCCGACGCGGTGGAGGCGGAAAGCACGAACGGCAAGGACGATGGCGGGGAAACGGCCGCTTCCGGCTTTGCCGCGGAAACCACCGGCGCTTCTTCGACGATCACATGGGCGTTTGTGCCGCCGATGCCGAAAGAACTGACCCCGGCGCGGCGCGGCCGGCCGTTCGGCAGCCAGGATTGTTGCTCCCGCACGAGCGCCATCCCGGCCGCGTTCCAGTCGATCGTCGGCGTCGGCTCGTCCACGTGCAGCGTGCGCGGCAGTTCGTTGTGCTGCATCGCCAGCACGGTCTTGATCACGCCCGCGAGGCCGGCAGCCGCCTGGGTATGTCCGATGTTTGATTTGACCGAACCAACCCACAAGGGCCGGTCGGGAGAATGCGTACCCTCGAACACCGCCGCCAATGCGGTCGCCTCGATGGGATCGCCGAGCTTGGTCGCGGTGCCGTGCGCCTCCAGATAATCGATGTCGCCGGGCTCGAGATTGGATGCGGCCAGTGCCTTGCGAATGACCCGCTGCTGGGCCGGCCCGCTCGGCGTGGTCAGGCTGGCGCTGTGCCCGGCGTGATTGACGGCCGTCCCGCGCAGCACAGCCAGGATCGGATCGCCGTCCCGTTGCGCATCTGACAGCCGCTTGAGCACGACGACCGCCGCGCCCTCGCTCCAAACGGTGCCATCCGCCGACGATGAGAACGCCTTGCATCGCCCCTCGGGCGACATGCCGCGAAGCCGGCTGAACTCCACGTGTAGATTGGGGCCCAGCAGCAGGGTGACGCCGGCCGCCAAGGCCACATCGCATTCGCCCTGACGCAAGGCCGTGCACGCCAAGTGCGTCGTCACCAGGGACGCCGAGCATCCCGTGTCGACCGTCATGGCAGGGCCTTCAAGGCCGAACACGTAGGAAACGCGGCCCGACATCGTGCTGCCGGCGGAGCCGGTTCCGACGTAGCCGTCCAGGTCCTCGAGGCCCGCGAGCGCGACGCCGTACTCGTCGTAGAACCGTCCGAGGCCGATAAAGACGCCCGTCTGGCTCCCACGCATCTCATCCATCGAGTAGCCGGCGCGCTCGAAGGCCTCCCAGCTGACCTCCAGAATCATGCGCTGGGCAGGATCGAGCGCGTGCGCTTCACGCGGCGAAATGCCGAAGAACGACGCATCGAACTCGTCGATCGGGACGACGAATCCGCCCTTGTTGCTGTAGGACTTGCCGCGCGCCTCGGGATCGGGATCAAAAAGCGCTTCCGCGTTCCAGCGATCGCTTGGCACCTCGATGATGCCGTCCCCGCCGCGCTTGAGCAGTTGCCAGAAGTCCTCGGGAGTAGCGACGTTGCCGGGAAGACGGCAGGCCATCGACACGATGGCGACAGGTTCGTCCGCCGCCGCCTCGGTTCGCTTCGGCAAGCTGCGCGCCGGCGTCTTTTTGCTGCCGGCGAGATGCGCCGCCAAACCCCTGATCGTGAAGAACTCATAGAGCATGGCGACGGGAACCGGCCGTCCCAGCAGCCGCTGCAATTCCGACTGGACGCGGACGACGCGCAGCGAATTTCCGCCGATGGTGAAAAAGCTGTCGTCGATGCCGATCCTGTTGTGCCCCAGGACCTCCGACCAGATCGCCAGAATCTGCTGCTGCAACTCGTCGCTCGGCAGCGCCGCCGGCGCAGTTGCAACTGACGCCGGCTCCGGCAGGGCCTTACGATCGATTTTGCCGTTCGGGGTGAGCGGGAATTCCTCAAGCTCGACAAAAAAGTCCGGCATGAGATAGCCCGGCAAGCGATCCTCGAGCCAGGGCCGCAACAGACGCGCGAGGTCGACCTTCGCGGGCGCGCCGGCGGCCGGCACATTGGCGTAGCGCGCGAGACCGGCCCGATCGATCGGCTGCGGCGGCAGCCATGCGAGGTCGGGCCTCTCCCCGGGCCGCCACAACACGGCGTCGAAAGCCCAGATATCGCGCGAACGGCTGGGCTGGAATATCGCCTCATAGCCGGCCTCGCGCGCGACGGAAGCAAGATCGCGCAGATCGACCCAGCGCCGCGACGCAGTCGTCGCCTTGCGATCGAGCAAAGAAGAGACCCGCTTATAGACGCCGCCCAATCGCCCGTTCGGCACATTCGTCAGCCGAAGTTGCTTGGCCGGCGTGCGGTCGAGGCGGCGGCGCAACTTCGCAAGGTCGAGCCGCTCCTTGCGCCAATCGAACGCGACGTCCTCGATTGTCTTACCGGCGCCGGACGCAACCTCGCCGACGTGAAGCGTCACATCGTAGCGATAGCGCGTCATTTCGTTGACGTAGTCGCCATCGCGCAACGCGATATCGACGCGGCGTATGCGGGGGAGGACCGAGGGCAAATTGGAGAAAAATTGGGGCGCGATCACCAGTTCACGTTCGAACTGCCGCGAGCGTTCCGCCCGGCGCCGCAATTCGTCGTCGGAGGTGTCCGGCCGGCTCTTGTAATGGACGATGTCGGCATGGAAGACGTTCAGGAGCGCTAGGTCGCGCACGTCGCCGATGAAGATTCTCCCCTGCGTTACCGCTTGCGACGCCCATTCGATGATGGACATCAGATAACTCTCGCTCGGGAAATATTGCACGACCGAGTTGACGATGATGGTATCGACGCTGCCGGCCGCGATATCGGGAAGCTTATGGGCGGGAGAATGTTCGCAGGTCACCTGCGGCAAACTTCCCAAGCTGCGGCGAATGAGGTCGACCGCCTGCTGCGAGGCGTCGACGGCGCGGTACGAACTGCAATGCGGAGCGACGGCAAACAAAACTAGGCCGGCGCCGCAGCCGATCTCGAAAGCGCGTTGGGGCGAATAGGACAAGACGCGATTGACCGTGCTGGCCTGCCAGTCGCGCATCTCCTCCTTGGAAAACATCAGGCCGTCGTAGCTGTTTTGCCAGCCTGCGATGTTGAAGGCGGGATCCTCGACATTGCTCTCGTAGGCGCGGTCCCAGACGCCCGCCCATTCGGCACAGGCGGCATCCTCCGCCCGGGCGGGAACGGCATCCGCGGGCGCGAACGCGCTGCGCAGGCAATAGGCGATAAGCCGGTCGTCGCGGCCGACCACGACGGCGCGCGATATGGCGGGATGACTCGCTATGGCGCGTTCGATCTCGCCAAGCTCGATGCGGAATCCCCGGAGCTTGATCTGCTCGTCCTTCCGGCCCAGCACGGCCAACATGCCGGGCTCCTTGAAACAGGCGATGTCGCCGGTGCGGTAGAGGGTGCCGGGATGGAAGGGGTTGCGGAGGAACCGCGATTTTGTTTGCTGCGGGTCCTTGTGATAGCCGCGCGCGACCCCGGCGCCGCCGATGCACAGCTCACCCGGAAATCCGACCGGTACCGGCAAAAGCCGTTCGTCGAGCACGTAAAGCTGGGTGTTGGCGATCGGCGCGCCGATGGAAATGTCGCCGCCGGCGCCGACCGGGCAAATGCTCGACCACACCGTCGTCTCGGTCGGGCCGTACATGTTCCAGACGGTCTCGCCGCACGACAGCAGCCGGTCCGCCAGCGAGCGCGGCATGGCTTCGCCGCCGCACAGAATCTTCGACAACGACGGCTGTCCCTGCCAGCCCGATTGGAACAGGAGCTGCCAGGTCGTGGGGGTTGCCTGCATCATCGTGACGCGGTGGCGCCGCATCAGCGCCAGCAAGGCATCGCCGTCGACGGTCTCCTGCGGCTGCGCGACGATGACGGTCGCGCCGCAGATCAAGGGCAAGAACAATTCGAGGACGGCGATGTCGAAGGAGACCGTCGTTATCGCCAGCAACCGGTCCGACTCGGCACATCCCGGCCGGCCACGCATGGACAGAAGGAAATTGCCCAGCGCGCGGTGCGTTATCTCGACGCCCTTCGGCTTACCGGTCGAGCCGGACGTGAAGATGACATAAGCCAAATCCTCGTCGGCCGACGCCGCATCCAGGTTGTCCACCGCGCAATTGAGTGCCTTGACCCGTATCTCATCGAAACCAAGACAGCGGTCGGACCAGGCGCGCAGCGAGGGATGGACGGAGCGCGCGGGAGTTATCAGCAGCAACGGCTCGCCGACCTCGAGCATGCGCCGGATGCGGTCCTCCGGGAAGTTGAGGTCGATCGGGATATAAGCGGCGCCGGCCTTGAGCACCGCCAGCAGCGCCACGACGAGGTCAATGGAGCGCTCGACGCACACGCCGAGGAGCTGCCCGCGAGCGACGCCTTTCTGCCGCAAAATACGGGCCAACCGATTGGCGTCGGCGTTCAAGTGCTCATACGTCAGTTCCGTCGAACCGCAGATCAGCGCGACTTTCTCGCCATGGCGCCGCGCTGCATCCTCGAACAGGCGAGGAAGGCAGCCGCTGAGAATTGCGTCGTTGCGCGTATCGTTGAAGTCGTCGATCAGAATCGCACGTTCCTGCCGCGAAACGGCGGGAACGGATTGGAAAGGCTGCGCGCCGATCGAGGGAATCTCGGCGCACCATCGGGCGAGCTGCGAGGCAAGCGGGGCGGCATTGTTCCGCGAAACCTTCTTCGGGTCATAGTGAAGTTCGATGGCAGCTTGGGCCGGAAGGAGGACCAGCTCCAACGCCGGACGCTGCTCGCTCGAAGGGTACGCAGTCGGCGCATCCCACGCGATCATGACGTCGGCGGTAAACTCGCCGCGCTGGAACCGGCTGCGAAGCTCGGGGTCGCGCCCGATCAAATCGCGCCGAATTGCGCCCCGCGTTCGAACGCTTCTGATCTCGTCGGAAATCGCCTTGAGATTCTGATCGAGCGTTGCGCGTGCTTCGACTTTGGCGCACAGCGGCACCCAGGCGCAAAACAAGTCGCGATAATCGGCAGGGATTTCCTCGCGCGGGGCGGCAATCGCCAAATGCACCTCGCCGGTGCCGGCGGCACGCGCCAGAAAGGTGCACACGGCGCCGACGACGTATTCTATGAACGAATCATCACGATGAACGCGCTGCGGAAGAGCATCCAGGCGCTCGATGATCGGCGATGCATCCTCTTTGCCGGAATAGGCAGGTGCGGCGTAAGGCAGCCGATAGGGTTTGTAATCGAGCAGCCGTCGCGACCAATATCGCGTCGTCTTCGAGGCAGCGAGACCGGCCTCGGTAATTTGTACCTTGGCGCTCTCGGTGGGCGACGCGAGGAGGACGCCCGGCCGCAATTTGTTCGCCTTGACGATGTCTTGAACCGAAAGGGTCGCGCCTTCGAGACTGCTCAGAGCTTCGAGGGCGACAGACTTTCCGTCGGCCGCCACATGCAAGGCAGCGGATTCGTCGCCGGCAATGATTTCGCCCGGCGCAGACGCTGCACTCGGCATGCCGACGCTTGCTTGGCGTACGGCGAAGAAGCGGCCGTTGATGGATACCTTGGGCCAGACGAGGGGACTCTTGAATGGTCCATAGTCGGCAGCACGGACCATTGCGGCGATCTGCTCCGCACCTGCCTGCCAATCAATGACGCCTTCGGCCGGAAACTGTGCCAGGCGCGAGAAATTCCGCCGCTTGCTCAGCTCCTGGGGAATCTCCGTGACGCGTTCTTCTTCAAGTTCGCTGATCAATCCGGCAAAGCTGTCGAGCGCCGCCTCGTCGCACTTCAATGACAGCGACAGCGCGGTATCGTTCCCGTCGATCGGCACCCGGACCCGCTTGAGGATGTTGCCGCCGTCGACCAGCTCGCCGATACGGTGCCAAGTGATCGCATAGTCCGTCGCGCGCTCGAAGATGGCCCACGACGGAACGTGCAGGCCCGAATACTCGGGCAGCGGGCCGTAGTGATAGTTGATTGCCATCCGCTTGGCGCGTTTGAGCACCGCATCCGGCACAATGGCGAAATTTCCGATGCTGAGCAGAATGTCGCATTCAAGTTGGGGCGCCTGACCAATCGCCTCAGCCAATTGGTAATGCTCGACCCCGCACTTGTCGGCCCATGCGCGGACGCCGTCGTCGGGACTGATGACGGCCTTGATCCGATGCGCCCTGGCTTTGAGTGTTTCAGCGCAGTGGATCAGCAAATTTCCCTGACCCATCAAGACAAAGGCAAATGTCGTCATGGCAAGTGACGGTTCCCGTGGCGGTGTAACCGGAAGGATCGGCTGTGCGATCGGTCGTCGCTCGTCGTCTTCGCAACGAGCATGCGCGGCCCCTTCGTGTCGTTACCCATCACTCGCCCGCCACCAACCGGACCGGGCTCGGCGCCTCCCGTGTCGTCGCCGCGGCCAAGTTCACGATGGTCCGCACCGGCTCGCCGCGGTAGAGCCGCCCCGCCGTTTCGGCCGCTTTGCGACGCATCTCGGTCAGCGATTCATCGCAGTAGAAAGCCGAATGTCCGGTGAGCACGACTTGGCTGCAGTCGCGCAGTTCCGCCGGCACGGACGGTTCGCCCGCAACAACATCGAGGCCGGCGCGGAATTCCGGATGCGCTTGCAAATGCGCGATCAGCGCCGGCTGGTCGATGACGTCGCCGCGCGCGGTGTTGATGAGGATCGCGTCGTTGGGCATCGCTTCCAGCTCGCGCCGCCCGATCATCGCGCGGGTTTGCGGCGTGCTCGGCACATGCAGCGAAACGACGGCACAGGAGCGCAGCAGCTCCTGCAGGTTTTCCACGCGTTCGACCGCAAGCGATTTGTCGATGCCGTCCGACACGAACGGATCGAAGAACACCACATGCATGCCGAACGCGCGGGCGCGCGCCGCCGTCGCCATGCCGATGCGGCCGAAACCGACGATGCCGAACCGCAGGCCGCGCAGACGCTTGACCTCGCCCACCGCCTGCCAATCCCATCGACCGGCGCGGCACGCCCGATCGGCCAGCGTGACCTTGCGGTGGATGTGCAGCAGCAGGCAGAGGGCATGATCCGCCACTTCTTCGGTGCCATAATCGGGAACGTTGGCAACCGAAATGCCTTCCCGGCGCGCGGCGGCGATGTCGATGTTGTCATAACCAACCGCGGCGCGGACCACGCCGCGACAGTTGCGCATGCGACGGAAGCTATGCGCCCCCAGGCCGATCGCATGACATGAGATCACCAGATCGGCATGTTCCAGACGTCCGTCGATTTTCGTTTCGTCGGGCACGCGGCAAAGTTCGAGAATCGCCTCTTTGCCGAGAACGTCATGTTCGATCGTCAGCCCCTCGAGATGCGGGGATTCCATCCGGTCGATGACAAGAACTCTGTACATTTGCTGCCACCCGCCGCTCTGGACGCTTGCGTTCTAAAAGCGCGATGACTTTGTTCGATCGTCATCCCGCTCTCGTTTTTGCAGCATCTAGCCGGCCGCCGCGTCCGCAACGGCGCGGGCGGCAGGCTGGTCGGCCGCCTCGTACTCGCCACGGATCATGCCGACCAGGATGCTGCGCGGGGGGCTGTACGGCCGGCGCCCGTGCATGCCGATGATGTTGTCGACCAGCATCACGTCGCTCTTAACCCACTTTAAGGGGAGTTCCGCGTTCATCAGAACATCGAAGATATGTTCGGCATCGGCCCCGGACATCAGCGTGCCGTCGTCGTGGAACACGCGGTCGAGCATTTCCGGGTGTTCGGCCATGGCCTGTCTGATCTGGGCGGCATCTTCCGTGCGCCCGTCGCGCACCGCCCAGGCCAGCGTGCATTCGGGAGTGTGGAACTGCACCTGATTGAACCAGACTCGGTCGCCCGTGCGCGGGTGCGTCTTGAAGCCAGGCAACAGGTCCTGCCAGAGCTGCACCGAGCCGTCAGGCAGCCAGTCGACCTTCCACTCCTTTTCACGCGCGATGCGTTCCACCTCGTTGCGATCGGTCGTGCCGAAGACGGCGGGCCAAGCCTTGGGGATGCCCGGTTTCTTGTGCACGGCCTCCGGCAGCGGCAGCGTCCGCCGCACGCCCACGCCCTTGGCGGCCACGCGCGCCCGCACGGCGGGATCGATGCGGCTGGTGACGGTGCGCGCATCGGCAAGCGGCGTCTCGCCTTGTTCGGCCGGCGGGACCTCGCAGAAGAACGCTATGCTGTCGGGTGGATTCTTCTGATAGGCCATCTCCTGATGCAGCGCGAGCGAGAAGTTCACGGGCAGTTCCGAGGTGGTGTACACGTGCCCGGTCACGACGGAGCGCGGGGCCGAGCCGCCGACATAGTCCATCAGCTCGGGGGCAAGCGCATCGAGAACCGTGGCAAAACGCTCGGGCGAATTGATCGCCTCGAACCCGCGCAACAACACCGCACCGTGGCGATAGCGCGCCTCGAGCAGCATCGGCCTATGCTCGCGCAGCCACGCCGCGACCTCGTCGATCACGGCATCCCGACCCTGGGTCGCCTGCCAGACCACCGGCAATTGTTCTTCGTTGAGGAATGCCTGCTCGATTTTGATCATCGTGAACCTCCACCTGTGACTCGCAGTTTGTTTCCTCCCGAGCGCGGGATTTTTTGGCGAGCGGGTTAAATTTAGGGTTGGGGGTTCTAAATCAAAAGCAATATTCGAAACTATCTTTGCTTGTACGATTTTGCGCAATATTGCGCACGATAGATTGCCATATGATGCGCCTGTATCTGCGAAAATATATTTTTGCGTCTGATTGTGCCCGTCGCGCTGCGCGGCATGACGAGTCAGATCCTCACACGGTCGACATGCGCGGCGTCAGCGCGTTGGGAACGAGCGGGGGCGAGCGCTCCTGCGACATCGATCGCGCTTGTCCTTCCTTGACGACGCGTGCGAGACGTTGCTGAACGTCACGATTTTGTTCATGCAGATTTTGCCGGGCGGAAGAGGTTTCACCCGCAGCAAGCTTCTGCCGCAACTGCAGGATCGACTGGCGCGTGGTCGAGACCGTATTCGGGTCCTCCAGGTCCAGCCGCCGAACAAAACGCGTCAGCTCGAGCAGCCGAAGAATGTGGTCGCACAGCACTTTGGTATCGGCCAGGCGGGCAATGAGCGTGAACGTGTCGGTGACGAACGAAAAGGTTGCCTGCCCGTCTTCCCTTAGCTCGAAGGGGCCGCCGGCCATTCTGGATATCCACCTTTCCGGCGGAGAGCGAGCGACGGATTCCTTGAGCAGCGTGAACAGGAGATCGAGATTACCCCGCGTTTCGTCTTCGGACAGGGCCTTGGCGACGTAACCGCGGTTGGGCACCGCTTCGATCAATCCTTCGCCGGCAAGCCGCGCCAAGGCCTCGCGCACGGGAGTGGCGCTCGAGGAAAGAATGCCCGCCAGTTCTTCAATGTGCAGTTGTTGCCTGGGCCAGAACATATAGTCGAGGCACATCTCTCGTAACGCCGGATAAACCCTTGCTCTCCGCTTCGAAAGAGATCTATCTGAACGTTGCACCTGCTCCTCCGGCGCATTCGGATTCCCCCAGCGATCCATCCCCGCCTTCGGCGAGCAATTCGATCGATCACGATTTTTGCTAGATAAGCCCTCCGCGGTCAGTGGAAAGAGAGAGGCAACAGATCATTTTCGCCACGCCCCGACGAAATCCCCAGCCGCGCACCTGGGCCGGCGACTTGCCTTCGATGTTGTGCTGGGCGGACCCGCTCCGGCTTGGAAGCGGGTGGCAGCGGATGGCAACAACGTTCCGCCGGCGCATAACGCAACTCCGCGCCCAGGCCCCCCGCTTGGCCATCCTCACGACGACTTGGCCATCCGGAGCGACAGTAGAATAAAGTAATTGGTCAATTTCAAGGCGCGCGCGCTTGCGGCTGCCCGGCCCGCGCGTGCTCAACTTTCCCAACGGTCATGCCGCCACGCGCCGCGCGCCACTCGGCCCGCGCGCCGCATCGCGAAAATTGCGGAACGTGATCGAGTAGCGCAGCTCCGTCACGGCCGGGATGCTGTGCTCCCAATCGGTGCGCGCGGGCCCGTGCAGCAGGTACGCCGAGCGCGGCGCGAGCACGATCGAAGAGCGCTCCCAGCCGGCCGCTGCCTTGCGGCGAAAACGGAACGTGCAGACGGACAGGAGCGAGACGCCCACCACGTCGCCGAACACCGCGCGGTCCTTGTGCCAGCCGATCGGCGCGCCGGGTTGATATTCGGTGAGCAGCACTTGCTGCAGATCGCTTGGCTGCAGGCCGGCGAAGGCTGCCGCGCGCTGGCGCAGCGGCAGGAGGAAATCCGGCATGTCGTCGGTCCTGGTGAGGCCGCCGCCGTTGAAATCGTAGCGCCAGCCGAACGAGACGATGCGGCGCTTGCCGAGGAATCCCCGGAACTCGAACGGCTTGAACTCGAGCCGCTGCAAATGCTCGACGAGGCGCCCCTCCTCGGCGCGCGCGATGAACTCCGGCGCGTAGCGGAAGCCGGCGGGATGCTTAGAGGCGGCGTCGAAGAGGTCGGGCTGCTGCAGCGTTTGGCTCATGCACCGGACTCGATATCAGAGAGGAGCAGTTCTTGCGCCAAGTCCAGCGCCGCATTTGCTGCGTCAAGGAGGCGCCCGCGATGTAACCCCTCATGCAGAAACTTACTACGCTGACTATATAATTTGTCGAATTGGTTGGCTTTCTGAGCGCCGAGGAGACGCCTGAACTTAGACATATAGGCGCTTCGGACTGACTGTCTTAAGGCGTCTCGTTGCAGTAGGCGCACCATGGCTTGCCGCGTATCCTCCGAAATAGTTGCGGGAATCGAGTCTCGAAGTGCGGATGCAAGCGAAATATATTCGGGACTAGCCGTGGCTTGAGGGCACAAAGCCTCCACTGCGGAAATTCGAAGAATAAAGGCAGCATCAGTTGAGACCTCAAAGAGGGAATCATTCAGCAGTCCAGCTGCGATTTTCTGCGGCTCGCTGAAATCCTTGGCATAATGTTCTTGTGAATTGATCAAATTATTTATGTCCTCAACGTCTGCCCACGCAACAATGTGGCCTGCCGTAGCAATAAACACGACTTGCTCATCAGCATAGACATCCAAACCGTCGACCTCTTCGCGCAGCGTCGCTCCCGTCTTCGCGACCGCTTGTTTGACCGCGTTTGAGTATTGGGCTCTTCGCTTTCCTATACCGAAATCAACTCCCACCCGACGAACGATGCCGCCGATCAACATGGCATTTAGGATTCGCGAACCAAATAAGCGAGCTTCTTCCTCCGAAGAGTATCCGCACGACTCGATAGCCAAGCCATGGGTCGTGCGAAGGGTTCCAGTGCGAGCTTTCAATTTCAGGGGATGCGGACAAAGTTCTGTCCGCAGACTTGTCTCCCCTAGATCCGATCCAATCGCCCGATTAAAGCGAAACACCAGTCGGAAGCAGAATGTCGGCATTGATGTCTCCAATGATGTACGGCTCATGAGGAAGTGAGGGGATACCCTCCGTTATGACTGACAGCACAGCTTTTCGTCTTGTGTCCTCATCAGCTCGCGCAGCCCTAGCTATAGGTTTACAGCCCTTTCTATGAAAATGAATTTCACCTAAGACTCGTATTGAACGACATCTCGCCTCCGGCGATCGATTCGATCCTGCTGCGGATTTTCGAGGAGCTGTTTCAACACTCTAGATGTCGCGGCCGAACGGGTTCGGCGGTTTCCCACCAGTTGCGGGGCAATCGGGCACATAAGCTGTGCTCGGTGCGCAGCGTACTCGCTCCTCCTAAATTTTCGGTCTCGACCTTACTCGACCAAGCGCCTCGTACACCTCCGCTTCGATAGCTTCCATGACCGTGGACATCCACCACCGACGGACAAGCCGCGGGCTTTGCGGAAATCTATGGGAAATCGGTTCAACATCACGGGGAAAGCGGTCCAAAAAACTGTGAATCTCGTAGAAATGTTCGAGCGTCGCCATATGTGCGCCGGCAAAGTCCATCGAACCCGGACCGCACATCGGCTTAAATGGAAAGCCCATTCGTCCGAGCGTGTAGCTGAAGCCGTTCCCGTTATTGCTCAGGAAGAGGTCGCGCCAGTTGCCGTTGAAGCCGCTATAGTTCGATCCAGTTATCCAATACGGGAATTCGCCGTGCGTAGCGACAAAGGAACGCACGAAGAATACCTGGAGCAGCTGGATAAGTTTTGGCGGCTGCAGATGCTGGACATGGAACTGTGGCTGCTGGTCCGTGCGCTTGAAGTGCACAATCTCGTGTCGCAGAAAGGCATAGTCTTCCATTAGCTGATCAAACTCGGTGCGCACGATCGCTTGTCCGACCTGCGCCTCGATGTAGGCCAGCTTGTCCGAAAGCCCCTTGTTCCGAATGAAACTTGTTTTGTCTTCGCCTCGCGATGTTCCCAGCCTCTGGACCATATAGTTCAGCATGGCTTCGATGGCCGCAAAGGCAAAAAGCAACATTGTGCGGTTGAAGTGAAGTCTGTCTATCGGGCTCTTGGCGCTTTCCCCCTCCCGGCCTGCGCGGTAAGCCGAGCAGAACAGCTCCCACGGCGCAAAGCGGTTGAATTCGAATAGCGGCTGATCGTGAAATGGCATTGCACTTCTGGGATCGGAGATTGGCAGCTTGCGCGGTTTCCAATCGTTACAGTGGCTGACTAGCGCTGGCCCTAAGTCAGCCTAGAAGCCACAATTGATCAGAAAATCACTCCGCCGCCTTGAGCGCCGGGGCCGGGCCCGCGCGGAACTGCTCGAGCAGCGCGGCCTCCTCGGCCTTGGCGGCGGTGAGATGGCGCGCCTTGACGTGGCCGAAGCCGCGGATTTTCTCCGGGATGTTGGCCAAGCCCACTGCGAGGTGATGGTTCTCCGGCGTCAGCGCTGCCAAAATCTCGTCGAGCATCGCCTCATAATCGGAAACCAGCTTGCGCTCGGTGCGGCGCTCGACCGTGTAACCGAACGGATCGAGCGCGGTGCCGCGCAGGAACTTGAAGCGCGCGAGCACGCGGTAGGCCGGCATCATCCACGCCCCGAACGACATTTTCTTCGCCACGCCGGTGACCTTATCCTTCTTCGCGATAAGCGGCGGGGCGAGGTGAAACTCGAAGCGCAGGTCCTCGCCGTCGAAGGTCGACTTGACCTGCTTGAGGAAGGCGCCGTCGCTGTAGAGCCGCGCCACCTCGTATTCGTCCTTGTAGGCCATCAGCTTGAAGAGATAGCGCGCGACCGCCTCCGCAAGCCCGCGCTTGCCGGGCGCCTTGGCGGCCTCGGCCACCTGCACCCGCGCGATGAGGTCGCGGTAACGCTTCGCATAGTCCGCATTCTGATATTGGGTGAGAAATTCGACCCGCCGCGCCACCATCTCGTCGAAGGATTGCGACAGCGTGCGGTCCGGCGCCGGCGCGCCGACGCGGGCGGCGATCAACGCCTCGACCGCCGCGGCGTCGATCGCGGCGCGGCGGCCCCAGGTAAACGCCGCGAGGTTCATCGGCACCGCCTCGCCGTTGAGCTCGATCGCCTGCTCGATCGCCTCGGCCGAAAGCGGCAGCGCGCCGAGCTGATAGGCGTAGCCGACCAGGAAAATATTGGCGCCGATGGAATTGCCGAGCAGCGCGGTCGCAAGCCGCGTGGCGTCGACGAAGCGGCTCTTCTCGCGCCCGGCCGCCGTCATGATGGCGCGCTTGATGCGCTCGGTCGGCAGCGAGAAATCGGCGTTGCGGGCGAAGTCGCCGGGAAAGATTTCCGCGGTGTTGACCACCATGTCGGTCGCGCCGAGCTTGACGCAGGAGAGCACCTTCTTGGTGCCGACCACCACCATGTCGCCGCCGAGCACGAGATTGCATTCGCCCGCGGCGATGCGGATGGCGTGGATATCCTCGGGCTTCTCGGCGATGCGGATGTGGCTGAACACGGCGCCGCCCTTCTGCGCCAAGCCCGCCATGTCGATGATGCCGACGCCCTTGCCCTCGAGATGCGCGGCCATGCCGAGCACGCCGCCGATGGTCACGATGCCGGTGCCGCCGACGCCGGTGACGATGATGCCGTAGGTCTGGCCGATTGCCGGGCGCGCCGGCTCGGGCAGCGGCGCCAGGTCGGCGGGCGCCTCGATGCCCTTGCCGCGCTTGAGCTTGGCGCCATGCACGGTGACGAACGACGGGCAAAAACCCTTGATGCAGGAGAAATCCTTGTTGCAGCTCGACTGGTCGATGGTGCGCTTGCGGCCGAACTCGGTCTCGAGCGGCTGCACCGACACGCAGTTCGACTGCACGCCGCAGTCGCCGCAGCCCTCGCACACCAATTCGTTGATGATCACGCGCTTGTCGGGATCGGGGAACTGGTTGCGCTTGCGCCGGCGGCGCTTCTCGGCCGCGCAGGTCTGGTCGTAGATCAAAATGCTCACCCCCGGCACCTCGGCAAGCGCCGTCTGCACGCTCATCAGATCGTCGCGGTGATGAACGGTGGTGCCGGCCGGCCAGCCGATGTCGGAAGGATATTTCCACGGCTCGTCGGTGACGACGACGATCTTCTTGGCGCCTTCGGCGGCGACCTGGCGCGCGATCTGATCGACCGTGAGGCCGCCCTCGTGGCGCTGGCCGCCGGTCATGGCGACCGCGTCGTTGAACAGGATCTTGTAGGTGAGGTTGACGCCCGAGGCGATCGCGGCGCGGATCGCCATGTAGCCGGAATGGTTGTAGGTGCCGTCGCCGATATTCTGGAACAGGTGCTTGCGCGTTACGAACGGCGCCTCGCCGATCCAGTTCGCACCTTCGCCGCCCATGTGGGTGTAGCCGACCGTGTTGCGGTCCATCCACAGGCTCATGACGTGGCAGCCGATGCCGGCGGAGGCGCGCATGCCTTCCGGCACCAGGGTCGAGGTGTTGTGCGGGCAGCCGGAGCAGAAATAGGGCGTGCGCTGCGAAACGTCGGCCAACTCGGCGATGGCGCTCTGCGCCTGCCTGAGACGGGCGACGCGCGCGGCGATCGCCTCGTTGTGGCCGCGCTGGAGCAGCCGCTCGCCCACCGCCACCGCGATGTTGGTCGGGTCAAGCGCGCCCTTCGCCGGGAACAGCCAATCGCCGCGCTCGTCCTTCTTGCCGATGCACACCGGCTGGTTGGCGCTGCCGTATAATTCCTCGCGCACCTGCACCTCGATGAGCGAGCGCTTCTCCTCGACCACAATGATCAGGTCGAGAGCGTCGGCGAATTCCTTGAGCTGCTGCTGCGAGAGCGGCCACGGGCAGCCGACCTTGAAGATGCGGATGCCGAACTGGTTGCACCTGACCTCGTCGAGCTCCAGCTCGTCGAGCGCCTGGCGCACGTCGAGGTAGCTCTTGCCGACGGTGATGATGCCGATCTTGGGGTTGCGGCCGCCCGAGGTGATGTAGCGGTTGAGCTTGTTGGCGCGCACGAAGGCGAGCATGGCGTCGCGCTTGTAGTCGTAAAGGCGCGCCTCCTGGCCGAGGAAGGTGTCGCCCAGGCGGATGTTGAGCCCGCCCTCGGGCATGACGAAATCGTCGGGGGTGACGATGTTGACGCGGTCGAGCCGGCCGTCGACCACCGCGGTCGATTCCACGGTCTCGTGCATGCACTTGAGCGCCGCCCAGGTGCCGCAGTAGCGCGACATGGCATAGCCGTAGAGGCCGTAGTCGATGATCTCCTGCACCCCGGCCGGGTTGAGGATCGGAATCATCACGTCGACGAAGTGATATTCCGACTGGTGCGCGGTGGTGGAGGATTCCGCCGTGTGGTCGTCGCCCATGAGCGCGAGCACGCCGCCGTGCCGCGAGGAGCCGGCGAAATTGGCGTGGCGGAACACGTCGCCGGTGCGGTCGACGCCGGGCCCCTTGCCGTACCACATGCCGAACACGCCGTCGTATTTGCCCTCCCCGTGCAGCTCCGCCTGCTGGCTGCCCCACAGCGCGGTCGCCGCGAGGTCCTCGTTTGTGCCGGGCTGGAAGAGGATGTCGTGGCGGTCGAGGAAGGGCTTGGCGCGCAGAAACTGCTGGTCGAGACCGCCGAGCGGCGAGCCGCGGTAGCCCGACACGTAGCCGGCGGTGTTGAGCCCGGCGCGGCGGTCGCGCTCCTTCTGCATCAGGGTGAGGCGGATGAGCGCCTGGTACCCGGTGACGAACACCCGGTCCCGGCCAAGGTCGTATTTGTCGTCGAGGGAGACTTTTCGCAGCGCCATCGCGCAGCCTCGCGAGGTAGGAGCTCGGCCAAGCGCCGTCACACGGGCCGAACGCGAACGCGTGAAACGTAAATAAGGCTGACACTTCAAAGCGCAACGGTCAATTTCGTTCTCTCGTGGGATACGAAACGAACTGTCCGCGGCACCCCTTCTCGCGCATTTTGGCGCAATGCAGCATGGCCGCCGCGCGGCTTTATATTACTCTTGAGGGTCGGCTTCCGATTTAGTCGGGCAGCCCGATGCTCGAAGAGAAGCCTCCGCAGCAATCAACTCCCGGGCACGGACCTCCACCCACGCACGTCGCGGCGCCGGCAGTTGCGCCATCTTCTCCCGCAACGTGGTCATCTATCTTCTCTTATTCGGCTGGCCCAGATTGATCCGAACATACATCCGGGAGGTCGACCATGGCACCCTTCGATCCTGTGTCCGCGTTCATCGGCGGCGCGCTCATCGGGCTCGCCGCCGTGCTGCTCATGCTGCTCAACGGCCGCATCGCCGGGGTGAGCGGCATCCTGGGCGGCGCGCTCGCGGGCGACGACCGCGGCTGGCGCTTGGCGTTCCTCGTCGGCCTGGTGGCGGCGCCGCTGCTGCTCGGCGCGCTCGGCCACCCGCTGGCGAGCCCGCGCATGCCGGAGAGCTTTGCGGTCGTAATCGCGGCCGGGCTCCTGGTCGGCTTCGGCACGCGGCTCGGCGGTGGCTGCACCTCCGGCCACGGCGTGTGCGGGATCGCGCGCCTCTCGCCCCGGTCGATCGTCGCGACGCTGATCTTCATGGCGACCGCGGCGGTGGTCGTCGCAGTGATGCGCCACGCGCTCGGAGGATAGAGCCATGCCGACCATCATCGCCGCGCTCGTCAGCGGCCTCGTGTTCGGCTTCGGGCTGGCGATCTCCGGCATGACCCAGCCCGCGAAGGTGCTGGGCTTCCTCGACGTGCTCGGGATCGCGTCCGGCACCTGGGACCCGACGCTCGCCTGCGTGATGATCGGCGCGCTCGCGGTCGCCGCGCCCGGCTTCGTTATGGCGCGGCGGCAGGCACGGCCGCTGTTCGCCAAGGCGGCGGCATGGCCGGACAAGACCGCCATCGACCGGCCGCTCATCGCCGGCGCCGTGCTGTTCGGTCTCGGCTGGGGCCTCGTCGGCCTGTGTCCGGGACCGGCGATCGCCAACCTGGCGACGCTCTCGGCGCGCGTGATCGCGTTCGTGCTCGCCATGGCGGCCGGCATGCTGGCGCTCAACTTCTGGCGTCGCAAAAGCCGGGTCCGGGCAGGAGAATATTTTTCTTTCGCAAAGACATCGAAAAAACGGCAACCATTGCGCTAGGCAAGCGTTTTAGGAAATGCTAGCGTCCAGGTATCCTGTTGAGCATTAGCTCGCCGGATCAGTCAGGGAGGATAAATGATGGCTCGCGCGAAGCCTACGAAACGCAAGAAGATAGCCTTGCCTGCCTGGGGAGCTGCCGGAATGTCATTGGCGATGGCCGGTGGCGCGTCGGCGGCGGTTACGCCGACGGCGAATACGGCGCCCCAAGGGCCCGCAGTGGCCCCCGTCACCGTTCTTGGTGAAGAAGAAATCGCCGACGTCAGCCTGTCGACGTTCTATGTGTTCGACAAGGAACTCGGCGGAACCTCGCATCTCGGCGAAGGCCTGCGGCTTGCGGCCGGCTGCCGTGGCGGCGGCGGCGGATGCCGCGGCGGCGGCGGCGGATGCCGTGGCGGCGCCGGTGGTTGCCGCGGCGGCTGCGGCGGCGGTTGCGGCGGCCGGGGTTGCGGCGGCCGGGGTTGCGGCTGCCGGTGCGCCGGCGGTTGCGGCTGCGCTTGCGGCCCATGCGCGGGCTGCACCTGCGCTTGCTGCCTCTCCTGGGGTGCTTGCCAGCTCTGCTAAGGGCGCAAGCTTTCCATTGATGTAGTTGCCATGGCCGGGTCAGGTCGCACTTGACCCGGCCATTGGCGTTTGTTTACAGCGCAGCCAACGTGGCCGCGCGCATAAGTGTACCCACCTCATGAAAGACGATCCGGCGAACCGACTTCTCCAGCACGCCAGCAAAATCGTTCCGCGCTTCGCGCCCAATTTCACCGTTTACGTGATGCCGCCCGACGCGGTGTGCCTCTATTCCGAGGACCGCAAGTTCTTTCTCCACGGCCAGCTTTACTGCGCGCTCGCGGCCGCGATCGGCGAAGGGAAAAAGAGCTACCGTCAGCTCGTGCGCGAGCTGGAGCGGAGCTTTCCCACCGACAAGGTGCACGAGGCGCTCAAACGGCTTTCCGACCGCCGCTATATCGTGCCGGCCTCGCGCGCTTCCGCCGGGCTGGCGGCGGCCTACTGGGCCAGCATCGGCCTGTCGCCCGAGACCGCGCACAAGAACCTGCAGAACTGCCGGGTGCGCATCCAGGCGATCGACGTCGACGGCGCGCAGGAACTCGGCGCGGCGCTGCGCGGGCTCGGCGCCCGCGTCGTCAAGGGCGCCGCCGATCTGACGGTGGTGCTGGTCAACGATTATCTCGACGCGCGCCTCGCCGATCTCAACCGCCAGCATTTGCAGGACCGCATGCCCTGGGTGCTCGTGCAGCCCTCCGGGATTTTTCCCCTGGTGGGACCGGTGCTCAGCCCGGGCCAGGACGCGTGCTGGAACTGCCTTGCCGACCGGATGATCCGCAACCGCGAGGTCAAGGGCATGCTGGCGCGCGGCCACGCGCGCGCGGTCGCGGTCTCGCCGCTCGCCCGCCAGCCGCTGGGACACGGCGGCGTTCAACTCGCCGCTTTCGAAATCGCCAAGGCGATCGCCACCGAGGGCCGCACCGACCTGCGCGATCACATCGTCAGCCTCGATTTGACGGGGTCGTCGATCGCGCGCCATTACGTGGCGCGGCGGCCGCAATGTCCGAGCTGCGGCCGCAAGAAGCTGCGCGATCCCAAGCGGGCGCCGGTCCCGATCGACCTCGGCGGCGGCGGCAAGCTGGTCATGACCAGCGGCGGCTATCGCAGCGTTTCACCGCGCGCCACCGTCGCGCGTTTCCGCAAGCACGTGAGCCCCTTGACCGGCGTCATCTCGCGGCTCGAACGGATCGAGGCGGACCTGCCGCTGAGCACCAATTTCTACGCGCAGCATAATTTCTCCGCGCCGGCATTCTCGGTGCATGAGCTGCGCGCGGGGCTCACCGGCGGCAGCTTCGGCAAGGGCAGCACCGCCGAGCAGGGCGAAGCGAGCGCCCTGATGGAGGCGATGGAGCGCTACTCGGGCATCTATCAGGGCGATGAAATCAGGATCACGAAACGGTTCACGGATTTCGCGCCGGGCGAGGCGATCGCGCCAAACGAGGTCACGCTCTACAGCGACGCGCAACTCCGCGAAGGCCGCACGGCGGCGGCCGCCGGCGAACATTCGCACGCGCCGCCTGCGTTCGATCCGTCGGCGGCGATCGAGTGGTCGCCGGTGTGGTCGTTGCGCGACCGGCGGTTCAAATATCTTCCCACCAGCCTCGTGTATTTTTTCTACCGCGGTCCCGGCGAGATGCCCGCGGATTCCAACGGCTGCGCCGCCGGCAACACGCTGGCGGAAGCAATCGTCCAGGGTTTTCTCGAGCTGGTCGAGCGCGATGCCTACGCGATCTGGTGGTACAACCGCCTGCAGCGGCCGGCGATCGACCTTGCCCGCTTCGACGACACCTACATCCGCGACCTGCAGGCCCGGCTCGGCGAGCACGGACGCCGGCTGTGGGTGCTCGACGTCACCAACGATCTGAAGATTCCGACCTTCGTGGCGATCACCCATTGGATCAGCAAAGGGCAGGAAAACATCGAGTTCGGGTCGGGCGCGCATTTCGACGCGCGCATCGCGCTGTTGCGCGCGCTCACCGAGCTCAACCAGTTTCTCGGCATCGGCCTCATGGGCGGTGGGAGCGGCGAGAAGAACAGCCTCGACGGCGAGACGCCGCTGCGGCTGCAGGAATATCCGTTCCTCGTCCCCAACGGCGAGGTCGCCGCGCAGTCGGCCTATGAGTCGAAATTCGGCAACCTCCCCGCTCACGAGCAGGTGGTCGCCTGCGTGGAAGTCGCGCGCGGCCTGGGTCTCGATTTCATGGTGCTCGATCAGACGCGCGCCGACATCGAGGTGCCGGTCGTGCGCGTGATCGTTCCGGGCATGCGACATTTCTACAAGCGCTTCGCGCCCGGCCGGCTGTACGACGTTCCCGTCAAGCTCGGGCTGCGCGACTGGCCGACGCCGGAAGAAGAACTCAACCAGATTCACCCGCATACCTGATTTGCGCGCTTCGGGCAAAAGGCGAGCGCGAGGCGCAGCACGGCCGGCGCTCTGCGCCCGGCTAGCCGGACACGTGGCGCTCGAAGCGCAGGCGAACGGCGACGTCGTCGCCTCCTTCGGCGGCGGCTATTCGATCGGCCTCGGGAAATTGAGCGCGGATGCGACGGCGCGCGCGCAGCACCTGCCCGAGGGGCTGCCGCTCGCCTCGTTCTCCGGCAGCCGGGCCACCGACAAGGAAATCGATTCGCTGGTCCGCCGCCTCGCCCGGCACGGCCTCATGGAGTACGTCCTGCGCGGCCCGGATGGCGCGGACCAAGTCGTGATCGAGCCGCAGGTCGCCGACTATTGGCCGCGCCTGGCGCCGCTCGAAGAGGCCGACGTCGTTGCGCTCTCGCGCTTCGCCTATTTGCGGCGGCGCGGGAGCGAGATGGTGCTGGAATCGCCGCGCGCCGGTGCGCTGTTCCGGATCGGCGATCCGCAGATTGCCGCCGCGCTCGCGCACCTCGCAGCGCCGCGATCGATTCGGTCGCTGCGCCGGCAAAAAGGCTTTCCGGCGCCCGCGCTCGTCGCGCTGCTCCTCGATTGCGCCATCCTGTTCAAGGTCGAGCGCGGCGGCGCCGGGCTGCGACCCGAGGAGGGCGACGGCAGCCTCGTGCTGTGGGACTTTCACGACCTGCTGTTTCACACGCGCAGCACCGAAGGCCGGCACGCCAACCCGACGGGCGGCGTTTACTCCTATGCGCATGTGACGCCGCCGCTGCCGGCGGTGCGGCCGGGGTGGTCGGGAAAGACCGTCGACTTGCGCCCGTTCGCCGGCGGGCAATCCGAGGCGCTCGCGCCGGCCGCAAGGCTCCTACGCCAGCGCCATTCGGTCCGCAGCTTCGATGCCGAGCGGCCGATCACGCTCGCCGAACTGGCGCAGTTTCTCGATGCCGCCGCGCGCGTCACCGCCACGTGGCAGGTCGAGGACGAGAGCGGCGGGCCGCCGGTGAGCTACGCGCGCCGGCCCTATCCGGCGGCCGGCGCGAGCTACGAGCTCGAGCTCTACCTCGCGGTCGCCGCGTGCGACGGGCTCGCCAAGGGGATCTATCACTACGACGCCGGCGCCCACGTCCTGGTGCCGCTCGACGCCCGCCCGCAGGACGTGGACGCGCTGCTCACCGGCGCAACCTATGCGATGGACGCTCCCGCTCCGCCGCAGATCCTGATCACGATTACGGCGCGCTTCGGCCGGGTGTCGTGGAAGTACAGCTCGCTCGCCTACGCGCTCATTCTCAAGGACGTCGGCGTGTTGATGCAGACGCTTTATCTCACCGCGACCGACCTCGGGCTCGGCGGCTGTGCCATCGGCAGCAACAACATCGACTTGTTCGCCCGCATGACCGGCCTCGCGTTTCACGTCGAGGGACCGGTCGGCCAGTTCGCCCTCGGCCGCCCGGCGGCGGAGGAAGGACACGCGGTGCCGGAGGACATCAACAAATAACGCCGTCATCCTGAGGAGGTCGCGCGCACTTGCGCGCGACCGTCTCGAAGGATGGAAACGAACTCCGTGCCTGCGGCCATCCTTCGAGACGGCCGCTCACTTCGCGAGCGGCCTCCTCAGGATGCCGTTTGTTGTTTTCTACTCGCCCTGCCGGCGGTAGCGGCGGCCGTAGGCGTCGTACACGTTGGCGGGCGCAAAATCGTCGGTGAGGACCTCGCCTTTGGCCTCGCTCGGCGTCGCCATGCGCCTTTCCGCGAGGAGCCGGGACACGTCGAAGCGGAAATGATAGCGCTCCTGGGCGGCGGCCGCCTTGCGCGCCGTCTCGGCCGCGTCGGAAGGATCGAGCGGCGCGGTGACGATCACGCTCGTCGCCTCGATCGCCTCGTCGCCCGAGTTGAAGAAGTCGAGCTGGCCGAAGACGAGCTTCAAGGTGCGCACGTTGCTGGCGAACAGCTTCTCGGCGGGCAGGATGTTGAGGGCGGCGACGCCGTGCGGCGCAACGCGGCTGCGCACGAGCTGATAAAATTCCTTGGTCATCATGTGGAAGGGAATGTAGCTGCCGCTGTAAGCGTCGACCATGATGACGTCATAGGGCTCGGGATGGCGGTTGAGGAACACGCGGCCGTCGCTTTCGATCAGATGCAGTCGGCTCGTTTCGCGCAGCCCGAAGTATTTCTTGGCGGCGGCGATGATCCCAGGGTCGATCTCGACCACGTCGATGGTCGCCTCGGGCAGGAAGCGGTGGAGATAGACCGGGATCGAGCCGCCGCCGAGGCCGAGCACGAGCACGCGCTTGATCTCTGGAGGATAGATCGCCGCGAGGCTGAACGCGCGGGTGTAGAGCAGCGGCAGGTCGGCGGGGTCGGCGAGATTGGCCTCCGATTGGCGCGTGTACCAGCCCTTCCACTGGAACGCCATTTTGAGAATGCTTTGGTACTTGCCGACGAAAATGTCGTTGTAGAGGGTCTCGGTGTGGGCGATGAGCCCATCTTTTTTCGTGAGCATCTCGGCGCGGATGGCGGGATCGAACGGCTCTTCGGCCGCGCTAGAACGGCCCGACAACGAGAGCGCGCAGGAAACGACCGCCAGGACGATCATGCCGGCGCGCGCCCGCCCGCGCCGCGCGGCCGCGACGAGCAGCAGGCTCGCGAGGATGCCGGCTATTCCCATCGCATAGGTGATCGCGCGCGAGCCGATCGACGGGATGAGAAAGAAGGTCGTGCCCAAAGTGCCGACGATGCTCCCGGCGGTGGAGACGCCGTAGACCATGCCGGAGACGGTGCCGGACTTCTGGTGCGAAGGCAGCAGCAAACGAATCGCGAAGGGCGAATACATGCCGAGCAACGTCACGGGGAAGAACATGATGGCGAGCGCGGCGGCGAGGCCGCCGAGCGCGATGTCATCGATGCTCTGCACGAAAAATTCCAGCGCCGGATCGGCAAAGGCCGGCAGCAGCACCAGATAGGCCGATCCGATCGCGAGGATGGCAGCAAGGAGGCCGGGCGACGGGCGTCGATCGGCGAGCGCCCCGCCGATGAAATAGCCGACGCACAACGCCGCCAGCACGGTCGAGATCAGCGCGGCCCAGGTATAGATGCCGCTGCCGAAATAGGGCGCGAGATAGCGCGAGCCCAGCATTTCGAAGCTCATCACGATGGCGCCGCTGACGAAAGCGACGAGATAAATGCACGGCGCGAGCAGCGCCGGCGTCACGCGCTCCGCCACCTCGGCACGAGTTTGCGCGGCTGTCTTGACGTCCATGCCCTGCCTCGGCCTCACCTTGCGCGCCGGCGTCCGGGCCTGCCGGAGTACCGGCCGGGTTCGGCGTTTTCGATGGCGCTGCGCAGTTCGGCGAGATTCGCTGCCGAGCCGACGAACAAATCGTCGGATAACCGCCGCGCCTGCTTGAGCTCCGCACCGATGCGGTACTGCTCCATCACGTTAAGCCCCATGCCGGCGAGATATTGCAGGCGCAGATCGCGATCCGTGGTGATGGCGGCGCCCTTGAGCCACGCCGCAAGGTCGGCGCCGCGCCCGGCGTAGCTCGACAGGAAATCGATCGCCGAGGTGAAGCCGACGTCGTGCAGCGACGCCGCCGCCCACGCGTTCGCGTCGAATCGTTGCACGACGGCGTCGACGTCGATCGGCGCGGGATCGGACTCGCCGAGAAGCACCAGATCGCCGCCGTCCTCGCGGTCGTTCACCCAGACGATTCCACCGGGGAAGACCGAAAAGAACGTCGCCAGTTCGCTTTTGACCACGTCGGGCGTGCTCTCGTAGAGCGGCACCCACTGGGTCACGACGCCACCCGGCTTGAGATGGCGCTTCACCAGCTCGAAATATTCCCGCGTGTAGAGCGTGGCCGAGCCCTTGACCCAGGGGTGAATCGGATCGCTGGTGATGATGTCGAACTTCTCGTTGCTCGTGAGAATGAAACGGCGCGCGTCGTCGTAAACGACCTCGGTGCGCGGATCCTTGAGCACGTTGTAATTTTCCTCGGCGAAATAGGGCGCGACCTTCTGCGGGATGAGCGGCTCGATCTCGCAAATGACGATGCGTTCGACGTCGGGGTAGGTCGCAAAGCTGCCGGCCGTGACCCCGGCGCCGAAACCGACGACGAGCACCGAGCGCGGCTTCTTTGTCAGCAGCCCCGGCAGGTGGCCGAGCATGCGCTGCAGGCGCATGTCGGCCGGATAGCTCGAGGCCTCGACCTTGCCGCTGACATGGAAATAGCGCGCCCCGTTCTGATCCTCCGATACCGCAATCGAAGAGTTCATGCCTTCGCCGACGTAGAGCATCTTCGGCTCGTAATCCGGGCTCATGATCTTGCGGCCGAAGGCGTAAAGCTCGCCCGGGGCGGGCGGAACGCCGTAGGCGAGCGCCGCGGCGGCGAGCGGGACGGCAACGACGGCCGCGGGGACCGCAAGACGCGCCAGCCGGCCGCCGGTTTTCCATGCCTCGGGCAGCCGTGCCAGCAGCACCAGCACCGCGGCAGCAGCCGCGGCGGCAAGCAAGACGCGCTGCGCTGCCTGCGTGCCGAGCGCCGGGACGACGATGATGCTGAAGCCGACCGCGCCGATGATCGCGCCGACCGTATTGGCCGCGTACACGGCCCCGACGCTGCGGCCGGAATCCGCGTGGCGCGGCGCCGCCGCCGCGAGCGCGAGCGGAAAGCTCGCGCCCCACAGGCAGGCCGCCGGCAGCACGGCCCACAGCGCGCGCGCGAGATCGATCTGAAAGTTGAGCCACGGGTGAGGATTGAGCACGGGATAGACCGGCCAATAGGGCAGCCAGCCGTCGATGCTCAGCGCCGCCCAGGCGAGGCCGGCAATGAGCAGCGCCTGGCACCAGCCGAGCAAGACGAGCGGGTTGCGCGGGCCGCGCGAGAGAAGCGCGCCGGCGCTGCTGCCAAGGCCGAGCCCGAGGAGAAATACCGCGAGGATGATCGAGAAGGTGTAGACCGAGGGGCCGAGCAGCAACGACAACAGCCGTGTCCAAACCACCTGCGCGCCGAGCGCGGTCAGCCCGGAGAGCGCGATCGTGAGATAGATCGCGGCGGATTGCGATCGCGGCGGCGCGCGCTCCGCGACCGCGGGCGCGCTCGCGGGGCGATAGGGCGCGACCGCGGCGACGACAAGCGCAAGCGCGGCGCAGAGCGCGTTGACCGCAACGGCGACGAAGGTGGCGGTCGCCATGTCGTGGAGGCGGAGCAGATAAAACCCGGCGACGAGACAGCCGACGACGGCGCCGGCGAGATTGCCGGTGTAGAGAATCCCGAGCCAGGACAAGCCGCGCGGCGTGCGCTCGATGAAGCGTGCGGCGCACGGCAGGGTCGCGCCCATGAGCACCGTGGGCGCCAGCAGGAACGCGGCGCAGAGGAGCGCGCGCGCCAAAATGCCGACGGGGCCGTGCGCGCCGATGCGCGCGTAAAGGTCGGCCGCCGGCGGGAGAAGATAGAGCACCAGGACAGCGATCAGGCCGATGCCCGCCTCGATCGCCGCATAGACGCGGAGCGGATGGAGCGTCGCCGAAATCACGCGGGCGAACGCGAGGCTGCCGAGGCACATCCCGCCCATGAAGGTGCCCAACAGTACCGCCAGCGACGCCGCGGTCGAGCCGATGACCAATTCGAGCAGCTGGAACCAGACGATCTCGTAGACCAGGGCGGCAAAGCCGCTGCCGATGAAAAAGCAAAGAACGACCGGATAGAATTTTCCGGGGCGCGGTAAATCCGGCGCCCCCACGCGGTCGTTCATCGATGACTTCCCGGGCACTTGCTACGTAGGGCCGAAAGGATGCCCGAGGGGCGTGGGGCTGTCCAGCGTAGGGCGTAGGCCGCAATAGCAGCACAGCCGCGTATTGCGCCGTTTGGACGAAGGCGGCGCATTACGGCGCTGCGCGCCGAATGCGCCCTACGCCTTCGGTGCGAAAAAACCCACCGGGCCGGCGCGGCGCTTGCCCTGCAGGGCAAACAAGGCCCCCTGCGGATCCATGCATTGCACGATCCAACGGCCGTCGCGCACCTCCGACGCCTCATGCACGACCTGGCCGCCGCCGGCGATGACGCGCCGCGCCGCCGCATCGACGTCGCCGACGTTGAAATAATAGAGCCAGAACGTCTCCGGCGCGATCGCCGGCTTGGTGCGCATGCCGCCGATGGTATGCCCGCCGGCTGAGAACAATTGATAGGTGCCGGTCTCGTCCTTCTCCGCCTGCTCCTTTTGCCAGCCGAACAGCTCAGCATAAAAGGCGAACGCCGCCTCCCAGTCGGCCGCGAACAGCTCGTTCCAGCCGACACGGCCCGCCGCGTCCGGGTTCGCGCGCGGCGCCTGCGCGGGGTTGAGCCACTTGAACAGCGCAAACCGGGTCGACTGCGGGTCGGCGACGACGGCAAAGCGGCTGGTGCCGGCAATGTCCATCGGCGGCGCGTGCACGGCGCCGCCCAATTGCGCGATGCGCGCCGCAGTCGCGTCCACGTCGTCGACCCCGACGTAGCCGATCCAGCCCGGCTTGACGCCGTGCGCGCGCGCTTCCTCGGAGAGGTTCATCAGCCCGCCGACCGGGGCCGGGCCTTCGCTGAACAGGATGTACGGCCGTCCCGGCATCGACGCGTCCCACGCGCCCCAGCCCACGACCTTGGTGTAGAAGGTCATGGCGGCCGGCATGTCGGTCGTCATCAGCTCGTACCAGATGAAGCGGCCGTGCAAAGCAGCCGCGCCTGTTTCTTGCGCTTGCAGAGACATGCTAACCGCGCAGCCCCGTCGTCTGGCCGCCGTCGACCACATAGGTGGCGCCGGAAATATAGCGGCCGGCGTCGGAGGCGAGCAGGAGCAGCACGCCGTCGAGGTCGCGCGCCTCGCCGAAGCGGCCGGCCGGGATGTCGCGCGTCATCTTCGCGCCTTCGGGACTTTCCAAAAACGCGCGGTTGAGCTCGGTGATGATGAAGCCCGGCGCGATGGCGTTGACGCGCACGCCGCGGAAGGTGAGCTCGATCGCGAGCGATTTGGTGAGCTGGATGACGCCCGCCTTGGCGGCCCCGTAGGCGACGATGCCGTTGTGCACGGCAAGCCCGAGGATCGAGGCGATGTTGACGATGGCGCCGCGTTTGTTGGCGGCGAGCATGCGGCGCGCGGCTTCCTGGGCGCAGTAGAACACCGCGTCGAGGTTGGTGCCGACGACGCGCCGCCACTCGGCCTCGGGCAGCTCGACCGCGCGGCCGCCGTGCGCCACGCCCGCGTTGTTGACGAGGATCGTCACCGTGCCGAGCGCCGCCTCCGCCTGGTCGAAGGCACGCGCGATCGCGGTGCGGTCGAGCACGTCCGCCGCGATCGCGACCGCACGGCCGCCCGTGCGCTCGATCTCCGCGCGCACCGCCGCCAGCCGATCGGCACGGCGCGCGGCGAGCGCGACCGCGGCGCCGTTCTCCGCCAGCACCCGGGCGAAGTGGGCCCCGAGCCCGCTCGACGCACCGGTGACGAGCGCAACCTGCCCGGTGAGATCGAATAATTCGGCGGCTGGCATGGTGCTCCTTTTGTAGCCCGCATGAGCGAAGCGACATGCGGGATTCCCGGATATCGCGGCTTGGCCGCTCATCCGGGCTACATCATTTTCGATAAAGCGCGTTCGGCAGCACGGTCGCAAGCCCCGGCACGAACCACAGCACCACGAGGCAGGCGAGCTGGATCGCCACGTAGGGAATGATGCCGACGTAGATATGCCTGGTGGTGAGCCCGGGCGGCGCAACGCCGCGCAAATAGAACAGGGTCGGGCCGAGCGGCGGATGCATGAACGAGGTCTGCAGGTTCACCGCCATCATGACGCCGAGCCACACCGGATCGACGCCGTCCATGCGCAGCAGCACCGGCGCGACGATCGGCACGACGACGAACACGATTTCGAACACGTCCATGACGAAGCCGAGCAGAAACATGGCGACCATCACGGCGAGCACGGCGCCGCCGGTGCCGCCCGGCAGATCGGCGAGCGCGCGATGCACCATCTCGTCGCCGCCGAGCCCGCGGAACACCAGGCTGAACAAGGTCGCGCCGATGAGGATGAGAAAGATCATCGCGGTTATCTGAGTCGTGCGCGCGCTCACCTCGGCGAGGAGGCCGTGACGCCACACGATGCGCACCGCCGCAACGGCGCCAAGCGCGATGATGGCGACGAGCGCCAGCGCGGCCGCGAGCGCGATTTGCCCGCCAAGGCCGGCCGCCGCGCGGTTGAGGCGCACGTCGGCAAGCCGGTGCAGCACCAGCGCCGCAACGATCGCCCCGAGCGCGAGCGTCACCGGCCAGGCGCGCTTCGGCTCGATCTTGCGCGCGGTGAGCGCAAGCGCGCCGAAGGCGCCGACCGCCGCCGACTCGGTCGGCGTCGCCAAGCCTGCAAGGATCGAGCCCAGCACCGCCACGATCAGCAGTACCGGCGCGACCATCGCCTCGCCGACGCGGCGCGCAAGCGCAAGGCCGCGCGGCGCCCCCGGCTCGGGCGGAATGGCGGGCGCGGCTTGCGGGCGGAGCCACGCGACGACGATGAGATAAACGATGTAGAGCGCGACCAGCGTGAGCGCCGGCACGATGGCGCCGGCAAAGAGATCGCCGACCGAGAGCGAGCTGGGGGCGAAAATGCCGCTCGCGAGCTGCGCCGCCTGGTAGGAATTGTTGAGCTGATCGCCGAGCACCACCAGCACGGTGGCGGGCGGCATGATCTGCGCGAGCGTCGAGGTCGCCGCGACCGTGCCGGCGGCAAGGCGCGGATCGTAGCCGTAACGCAGCATGGTCGGCAGCGTGATCAGCCCCATGGTCACCGTGGTGGCGCCGACCACGCCCTTGGCGGCGGCGAGCAGCGCGCCGACGATCGCGACCGAAATCCCCAAGCCGCCGCGCCAGGAGCCGAACAGGCGCCCCATCGTTTCGAGCAATTCCTCGGCGATGCGCGAGCGCTCGAGCATCACGCCCATGAAGATGAACAGCGGGATCGCGAGCAGCACCTCGTTGGTCATCACGCCGAAAATGCGCTCGGGCAGCGCGCCGAGCAGGCCGAGGCTCATGACGCCGGTGAGGTGCCCGAGCGCCGCAAAGGCGAGCGACACGCCGGCGAGCGTGAGCGCCACCGGATAGCCGGCGATGAGCAAACCGCACACGGCGGCAACCATCAGCACGGCGATGACTTCGGAGAGCTCCATCGCCGCCTCTCATTTAGAGCGCGCGGGCGTCGATGCGGAGAAGCGCGAGCGCGGCACGCAGCGCCTGTGCCGCGCCCTGGAGCGCCAGCAGCGCCGCAAACAGCGGGATCAGGGTCTTGAGCAGAAACACCGCGGGCAGGCCGCTCGTCTCGCGCGAGCCTTCGAGGATTGCCCAGGACCGCGCCACGTAGGGGAAGGAGAGGCACACGAGCGCGAGCGCAAACGGCAGCAACAGCAGCAGCGCGCCGAGGAGATCGACCAGCGCCTTGGTGCGCGGCGGCGCGTCCGCATAGAACACATCGACGCGCACGTGGCCGTCGACCGACAGGGTCCACGCGGCCGCCAGCATGAACAGGGCGGCATGCGCGTAGATCACCGATTCCTGCAACCAGATCGAGCCGACGCCGAGCACGTAGCGCATCAGCACGAGGGCGAACTCGGCGAGCACCATGAATAGCAGGCACCACATGACGATGCGCCCGACCGCGGCGCTCAGGCGGTCGATGCGGTCCGCCACAAGGTCGAGGCGCGGGGATGGCATGAGTGGGCCGATCGTTTCGTAGGGCGCATTAGCGGCCGATGGGCCGCGTAATGCGCCGTATACCATTAAGCGGCGCAAGACGCTTCGCTATTGCGCCTTACCAAGCGCTCCTCATGACGGCGGTCGTATGTTAGTTTCCCCCATGACCGAGGACGGCACCAAAGCGGCCGCGAGCATGCCGGGCCTGCCGCGCGACGAAGGCGGGCCGGTGTTCCGCGAGCCGTGGGAGGCGCAGGCGTTCGCGCTCGCGGTCGCGCTCAACGAGCGCGGGCTGTTCACCTGGAGCGAATGGGCGGCCGCGCTGGGCGAGGAAATCAAGCGCGCGCAGGCCGCGGGCGACCCCGACCTCGGCAACACCTATTACCGGCACTGGCTCGCCGCGCTCGAGCGCATCCTCGCGGCGAAGGGCATCGCCAGCGCGGCGCTGCTCGCGCGCTACCGCGACGCGTGGGACCATGCGGCCGACCGCACGCCGCACGGCACGCCGATCGAATTGCGGGAGGAGGATTTTCACCCGTAGCCCGGATGAGCGAAGCGAAATCCGGGAATGGGCCTCCCGCATGTCGCTTCGCTCATGCCGGCTACATCAGCCAAGGAGCAAACACATGGCAAAAATCGAGCAATATGCGGCGAAGAGCGAGTGGGATCCGCCGCTCTATTCGCAGGCGGTCAAGGTCACGGGCGCGCAGACGATCCTCTACATCGCCGGCCAGGTCGCCTATGACGACAAGGGCAACGCGGCGCACCGGGGCGACTTCAAGGCGCAGGCCCGCGCGACGCTGCAAGCGCTCAAGGCCCAGGTCGAGGCCGGCGGCGGCACCATGGCCAATATCGTCAAGGTCAACACCTATTTGACCGACATCCGCCACCGCGCCGACTACGGGCCGATCCGCGAGGAATTCTTCGGCAAGAAGATGCCGGCGCACACCCTGGTGGCGGTGGCGGCGCTGGCGCTGCCCGAGTTCCTGATCGAAGTGGAAGCGGTCGCGGTGATCTGAGCGAGGCGACGCGTGGACACGCTCGAACCATGACGCCGGCCGGCTCCGCCGCCGCGCGGGCGACCCGCGCGGACGTGCTGCGCGACATGTCGGCGCGCGAGATCGCTGCGCTCGTTGCCGCGCGCGAACTCTCGGCAAGCGAAGTCGTCGCGCATTTCGCCGCCCGGCTCAACGCCGTGAACGTTCCGCTCAATGCGGTCGCCGTGGATCTGACCGAAGCCGCCCGCAAGGCCGCCGCCGGCATCGATGCGGCGCTCGCGCGCGGGGAAAAGCCGGGACCGCTTGCCGGGCTGCCGGTCACGATCAAGGAATGCTTCGACCTTGCCGGCACCGCCTCGACGTTCGGCCTGCCGGCACGGCGCGACATCATCGAGAGCATGGACGACCCGCACGTGGCGGCGCTGCGTGCCGCCGGTGCGATCCCGCTCGCCAAGACCAACGTTCCCCAGCTCCTGATCTTCACCGAGACCGACAACCCGCTCTACGGGCGCACCAACAACCCGTGGGACCTGGAACGCTCGTGCGGCGGCAGCAGCGGCGGCGAAGCGGCGCTCATCGCGGCCGGGGCCTCGCCGCTCGGGCTCGGCAACGACATCGGCGGATCGTTGCGGATTCCCGCGGCCTTCTGCGGCATCGCGGCGATCCGGCCGACCGCCGGCCGCGCGCCGGATCATTGCGCGCACGGCTTGCCGATCGGCCAGCGCACGATCGTGAGCCAAGCCGGCCCGATGGCGCGGCACGTGGAGGACCTCACGCTTGCGCTCGGCGTGCTCGACCGCGCGCGCGACCCGTTCGTCGATCCGGGACCGGCGCTGGGCGACCCGGCGCGGGTCGACCTCGCCCGCCTGCGCTTTGCGCGGTTTTCCGACGACGGCGAATTTCCGTCCGCGCCGGCAGCGCGGCGCGCGGTCGAGGACGCCGCGCAGATGCTGCGCGCGGCCGGCGCCGCGGAAGCGGCGTGGCAGCCGCCCCGCCTGAGCGAGGCGAGCGACCTGTTCTTCGCCTGCCTCTCGGCCGACCGCGGGCGCGCGTTCATGCGCCTGCTGCACGGCAACCGCATGGACGCGCGCATCCGCACGCTGCTGGTGACGGCGAAGCTGCCGCGAGCGTTGCGCGGCATCGTCGGTCTGGCGCTGGCGTCATGCGGGCAGCGCCACGCGGGCCGCCTGCTGCGCCGGTTGGCGTCGGGGAGCGCCGACGATTATTGGCGCACGGTCGAGAGAATGATGAATTGGCGGCGCGATTTTCTGCGCTCGCTGGACGCCGCCGAAGGGGGCGCGATCGATCTCATTCTTTGTCCGGCCTATGCGGTGCCGGCACAGCGCCACGGGGCAAGCCTGTTGATGCCGCTGCCCGGCGCCTATGCGCCGCTCGCCCCGGTCACCGGCTTTCCGGCCGGCGTCGTGCCGGTCACGCGCGTGCGTCCCGGCGAAGAGAGCGACCGGCCGGTCACACGCGATCGCGCCGAGAACGCCGCACGCGAAAGCGAGCGCGCCAGCGCCGGCCTGCCGATCGCCGTGCAGGTGATCGCGCGGCCATGGCACGACCACGTGGCGCTCGCCGCCATGATGACGATCGAGGCCGCAGCGCGCAAACGACCGGATTATCCGCTCCGGCCGGATTTGTGAGCGTGATTGCCAGAATCTTACGCTGCAGACCGTTATTTGTTCTCACCCTGCTGGCGCGTGAGGAGAGCGTCGAGCAAGCCCTGGCGATAATGGAAGGTCGTTGCTTTCAACCGCGTGAAAGCTTCTACCAAGTCGATCAATCCGCGCCGCGCAGCAAGATCAAGTATGCCCAGCGTCCCGGTCACGGCAAACCCATGCAAGCGCGCGAAGGCAACCGCATCGCGATCATCCATGAGGATCAAATCCGCATGGAGTTCCTGGGCGAGCGCAATAACCGCGCGTTCGCCGTCTTCCAAAGGCCGCGGCGCACCAATATCGAGCGCAGAATCGGGATTTGGCCTGATCTCAAGCCAGGCTGGGGACGATCCTGCCCAGGCACGTACCGCTGTGGGCGCACGGATGTGGGTGAGTTCATCATGTACGGCGGCTGGCACAATGATCTTATCAAACAACTTCACCAGGACGTCGATGGCGTCGATCTGCACGAGATAATTGACTGGGCCGGTGTCGGCGACGACGACCGGCATGCGCGTCAGAAGCCGAGGCGCCGCAGATCGCGCCTGTCTCGCTCCAAATCAGCCGGGGTATAGGTGCCGAAAACCTCATGCGCCTTGAAGAAGGTATCGAGTTCGGCGCGTGTCGCAAAGCCGAGCAGGCGGCGCAACTCGAGCTTGCTCAGCCGGCCGCGCTTGTATTCTTCGAGCGCGAGCGCTTCCAGCGCGCGACGCGATAAATCGCCGCCAGCCGCAGCGAGCCGCTCGGCGACGTCATCGGGGATTTCGACGGTCAAGTTCACGTTTGTGATTTTAATGGAGAGGAAGCCAAGCATCAAGCTTCGCGCGTCCCAGCCAGTGCGGCTGGCGGTGATTTCCTTAGCTCACCCTGCAAACCTTTGCCGAGGGTATTGGCGCGAGGGAAAAGCTGCTAAGCAGCGCCGCGCGCCCGGCTGAGGGGCAGCGGCGGCGCGCAGCAGATCGACGGGACGGGGAATCGCACGCGCGATGGTTCGAACCAATCGATTCGTGGACTATCTGGTTGCCGCACTGTTGGCCGTGCTTGTCTTCATGGTGAGCCCGCTGGGCCTCATGCTGACAAAGGGGCACGCCGGCCTGACCACGCGCGAAATCACGATGACGCTCGCCCTCGACGCGTTCCTGATCAGCTGGATCGGGGCGATCGTGACCCAAGGCCGATATCGCCGTTTCTTCTTTCATCTCGTCGTATGGACGTTCCCGTTGCTCCTGTTCGACGGGCTCGAGACACTCGCGCGCTCGGCGCATCTGGCGGAGCGGATTTTGCCGATCACGGACGAGTCGGATCTGCGCAACCGCGGGCATTTGCCCGGATATTTTTTGGACGCCGGCCGGTCGGTGCCGGCCGACCCCGGCTGGAGGCTTTACAAGCCGTGGAACCGCGACGGCATCTTCGTCAATGATCTCGGGCTGCGAACCGCGGCGCCCACGCCCAAAGCGGCGGACGAATGGCGTGTCGCGATCAGCGGCGGGTCGACCGTGTGGGGCTGGCGCGTGCTCGACGCCGACACGATTCCGGTGATCGTGCAGCGGCTGCTGCAACAGGCGCCGCGCCGGATCACCGTGTATAATTTCGGTATCGAAGGCGCGACGCTGGAAGCCGAGCTGCTGACGCTGCAGCGATTTCGAGAAACCTATGCGCTCGATCAGGTGCTGTTCTACACCGGATCGAACGATGTGCTGAAATCCTATTCGACCGCAACCGGCGGATTGCACCAGTTCGAGGAGTTTCTTTCATCGCCGTTCGAGCTGGGGAAGACGGCGAAAGCCGTGAAGGCAGCGATGCGGGGGGTCGATCCGAGCAATCTCGCCCGGTTCGAAAACGAGACGATGCCGAGGATAATGCATGACAACCCGCTGCGGCGCGGCGTTGTGGCGGCGGAACGCTATTGTCGCCAAGCCGAATTGGATTGCCTGTTCGCGCTCCAGCCGACGCTGCTGACGCGCCGCAACCATCCCGGCGGAGAAGCCCGCCTCGTCAAGACGTATGAACTTCTATTTCCCGGAATGGCGCAGCTCACAAACGAAATGTACCGCGACGCGGCCGCCGCGGTGACCGACGGTCGAATGCATGATCTCACCAACATTTTCGACGCTCGGCCGAAGCACTTCTTCACCGACCACATCCATCTGACCGAAGACGGAAACCGCGTCGTTGCCGAAGCCCTCGCGCCGCTTGTGGTGAAGAACGTGCCTTGAGCGCGCCGCGGATCAGCACAGGCCGACGAGGCGTTCGGTGACGAGGTAGCCGGCGAGCAGCAGCAGGCCGAAGGCGATGATCAGGCCGGCGGCGCCGACCTCGATGCCGCGCATCGCAAGCGTGCCGTAGCCGGTGCGGCTGGCGGCGATTTTCGCCGCGACGCCGCGCGCGCCGACCGCGATCGTCGCGATCGCCGCGACCGTGATGGCGGTGCCAATGCCCATCACGAAGGTGGCGGCGGCGCCGGCCCAGAACAGGCCCTGGGCGAGCGCGAACACCAGCACCAGGATCGCGCCCGAGCACGGCCGCAAGCCGACGGCGAAAATCGCCGAGAGCCCGCGGCGCCAGCCGCCCGGGCCGGCAAGGCTCGCCGGATCGGGGCCGTGGTCGTGGTCGCACGCTTCGTCGTGATGATGGGCGTGGGCGTGACCGTGCTGGGCATGATCGTGATCATGGTCGTGATGGTGATGATGATCGTGGCCGTGATGATCGTGATGATGATCGTGCCGCTCGGTCACCGCGGCGCCGACCGGCACCGGGACCGGCTCGTGGCGCAGCGCGCGCAAGGTGGCGAGGAAACCGCGCCCCTTCACCCACAGCAGCCGCACGCCGACGGCAATGATCAGCGAGTAGCTCGTGATCTCGATCACCCAATCGGCGTTGCACATGGTCTGGCGCGAGGCGCCGAGCAACGCCGCCGCAATGCCGACGACGCCAACCGCGACCAGCGCCTGCACCATGGCCGAGGCGAACGAGAGCACGATGCCCCGCCGCCAAGTCTCCTGATTGGCGATCAGATAGGACGAGATCACCGCCTTGCCGTGCCCGGGCCCGGCGGCATGGAAAATCCCGTAGATGAAGGAGACCGCGAGCAGGCCCTTGACGGCGCTGCCGTCGGTCTTGGCGGCGCGGATCAGCCCGGAAAGCTCGTGGTAGAACGCCGCCTGCTTGACGAGCACCCAGCCGAGCAATCCGCCGCCCATCGGCAGCGATGGCGCGGCCGGCGGGCGCGGCCCGCCGAATGGATTGCCCTGCGCCAGCACCACGTCGAGGCCGCCCGCCACCACCAACAGACCCGCGATCAGCGCGGCGAGGCGCACGAGGTCGCGCGCGGCGCGAAGTTCAGGGGTCACGGGCAGGCCACCAGGATTTTGTTGGCGAATTGGGCGCCCCAATTGCTCGACGCGTCGAGCGAATTGAAGAACTGCTCGTTGATCGGCCCGTTCGAAGCAACGTTCGCGTCGGTCGGCTGCACGACCGTGAGCTTGCATTGAGCCGGCGCGCCCACGAGCTTGACCGGATCCTTCTCGGCCATGGTGAAGTCGACGAAATAAGTGGGATCGTAGACTTCCACGTCGAGGTTCTTCGCCTTTACCGGCGCCTTGAACGGCAGGGTGAAGTGCAAGGTGAGCACTTCGTTCTTGTAATCGAGCCAGTAGTCGGTCGGCCCCTTGAACTCGGACTTTTTGCCGTTGGCCTTGGCGTAGGTGAAATAGTCGAAGTCCTTGAGCGAATCGACGTTGACCTGGGCGAGCGGGGCGAGGTCCTCGCGGGTGAACACGCCCTTCTCTTTGGTCTCGATGCCCTGGGTGGCAAAGGCCGAGAACATGTCGTCGAACGCCCAGGCGTGGCGCACGCCGGTGACCGAGCCGTCCGGCGCGTAGACCAGTTCGCTCGTCATCGTGACCCACACATGGGGATGCGCCTGCGCGGCGCCCGCGGCGGCGAGCAACACGGCGAGGGAACACAGGAACGCGCGAAGGGTGTGCTTCATGCGCCTTTACCGGCGGAATCGCGGGACCATCGGCACGGAGTGCGGCGGAATGGTGGCCGGGGGCAGTGATCAGTGATCAGTAGCAAGTGATCAGACCCGCGTCGCTTGGTCACTGGTCACTGATCACTGGCCTGCGGCGCCGCCGTCGGCGCGGGGGTCGTGCGCGCCCTCGAGGCTGCCGTCGGGATGAAGCACCACGGCGCCGGCGTGGCCCATCAGGTCCGTGTAGGCGTCCGTCAGCATTTCGACGTTGTGGCCGGCGTCGGCAAGCCGCTCGGCAAGGCCGGAGTCGATGCGCGACTCGAGCCGCAGGTTGGTCACCGGCGAGCCCCAGGTGCGGCCGAGCAGCCAGCGCGGACGATCGATCGCCTCGGCGAGGGGTTGGCGGAACATCACATGGCGGCTGAACATCATCGCCTGCGTCTGCGGCTGGCCGTCGCCGCCCATGGTGCCATAGGCGATGATGCGGCCGTCGGCGAGCACGGCGAGCGCCGGGTTGAGCGTGTGGAACGGACGCCGCCCCGGCGCGAGCCCGTTAAGCGCGCCGCGTTCGAGCGAGAAGCTCGCGCCGCGGTTCTGCATCAGCACGCCGGTCGCGGGCAGCACCACGCCGGAGCCGAACTCCCAATAGAGCGACTGGATGTAGGAGACCACGAGGCCGCTGGCGTCGGCCGCGCCCATCCAGATGGTGTCGCCCGCGCCAGCCGACGGCGGCCACGGCGCAGCCTTGCGGCGGTCGATGCGCGCCGCCTGGGCATCGAGGAACGCCGGCTGCAAATAACGATCGGGCGGATGCGCGAGGCGGTCGGGATCGGTGACGTAGGGGTCGCGTACGCGAAACGCCCGCTTGGTCGCCTCGATGAGGCCGTGCACGTGGTCGAAGCTCTCGGCGGCATTCACGTCGAGACGATCGAAGATCGCGAGTATGAGCAGCGAGGCGAGCCCTTGCGTGGGCGGCGGCGTGTTGGCGAGCGTGCCGGCGGAAACCGCGACAGTGAGCGGCTCGGCGACGATGGCGCGATGGCGCGCGAGGTCGTCGCGCGTCACCGGACTGCCGATGCGCTCGAGGTCGCCGGCCACCTCGCGCGCCACGTCGCCGCGATAGAAATCATCGAGGCCCGCGTGGGCGAGATGGTCGAGCGTGCCGGCGAGCGCCGACTGTCGCAACATCGCGCCGGCGGCCGGCGGCTTGCCGTCGAGCAGAAACGTTTGGGCAAAGCCCGGCACGTCCTTGAGCTCGGCGAGCTTCTCGGCGGTGAAACGCGCCTGGCTCGCCGTCGCCGGGTAGCCGTCACGGGCGTGGCGGATCGCAGGCGCGAGCAGCACGTCGAGCGGGACGTGCCCGCCATGCACGTGCGCCGCTTCGAGCGCGAGCATCCAGCCGGCGATCGCCCCCGGCACGGTGAGCGCGGCAAGCGGGCCGCGCGGCGGGATCACATCGTGATCAAGCTCGCGGTAAAGCTCGGGACGTGCGCGCGCCCCCGCGGCCCCGGCGCTCATGAGCGCACGCAGGCGGCCGTTCGGCTCGCGCACCAGCCAGAAGCCGTCGCCGCCCAGGTGGTTCATGTGCGGATAGACGGCGGCGATTGCGGCCGCCATCGCCACCATGGCTTCGATTGCATTGCCGCCTTCCGCGAGCACGAGCCGCCCGGCTTCGACCGCACCCGAATGAGGCGCCGCAACGACGCCGCGGCGATGACCGGCGGTGTGCAGATCCATCAGGCCGTTCCGCTTGGCTCGCCTTCGATGAGGCCGCGCTTGCGCAGCAGCGCTTCCGGGCCCGGCAGCGCGCCGCGAAACGCGCGATAGGCCTCGGCCGGATCGCGGCTGTTGCCGGCGGCGTAGACGTAGTCGCGCAGCCGGCGCGCCAGCGCCGGATCGAACACGTCGCCGGCGGCCTCGAACGCCGCAAACGCATCGGCGTCGAGCACTTCCGACCAGAGATAGCTGTAATAGCCGGCCGCGTAGCTGCCTTCCCCAGCAAACACGTGCTGGAAGTGAGGCGGCCGGTGGCGCATGACGATCTCGTCCGGCATGGCGATGCGCGCACGCGTTCCCGTCTCGACCGCGCCGGCATCGACCGCCGTGCGGCCGTCGTGAAAATCGAGATCGACGAAGGCCGAGCCAAGGTATTCGGTGGTCATGAAGCCCTGGTTGAAGCTGCGCGAGGCGATCAGGCGCGCCATGAGTTCCTCCGGCATGGGCTCGCCGGTGCAATGATGCAGGGCGAAGCGGCGCAGGACTTCCGGGCGCGAAAGCCAGTGCTCATAAAGCTGGGAGGGCAGCTCTACGAAGTCGCCCGGCACGTTGGTGCCGGCGATCATCGGATAGGTCACGTCCGAGAGCAGCGCATGGAGCGCGTGGCCGAACTCGTGGAACAGCGTGCGCGCGTCATCGAAGCCCAGCAGGGTCGCTTCGCCCTCCGCCGCGTTCGAGAAGTTCATCACGTTGACCACGAGGGGCCGCACGTCGCCGGTGAGCTTCTCCTGGTCGCGCAGGGTCGTCATCCAGGCGCCGCTGCGCTTGGTCGGGCGGGCGAAATAATCCCCGAAGAAAAGGCCGACGTAGCCGCCGTCCGCGCCGCGCACTTCCCACACGCGCACCTCCGGCCGCCACGCCGAGACGTCCGCGCGTCGGGTGAAGGTGAGGCCGAACAGGCGCTGCGCGGTGTAGAACGCCGCTGCGATGATGTTGTCGAGCGCCAGATACGGCTTGAGGTCGGCCTCGTCGAGATCGTGGCGCGCCTTGCGCAGCTTCTCCGCGTAGTAGTGCCAGTCCCACGGCGCGAGCCGGAAATTCCTCCCTTCCGCATGAACGAGGGCCTGCAGCGCGTCGCGCTCGGCAAGCGCGCGCGGTTGCGCCGCCGCCCACACGGCGTCGAGGAGCCCGCGCGCCGCGTCAGGCGTTTTGGCCATGGCATCGGCGAGCACGTAGTCGGCGAAGCTCGGGTAGCCGAGGAGGCGCGCCTGCTCGGCGCGCAGCGCGACGATCTCGGCGATGAGCCCGTTGTTGTCGTGGGCGCCGCCGTCGCCGCGCGCGATCCAGGCGGCGAACAGCTTCTCGCGCAGATCGCGCCGGGATGAGAACTGCAGGAACGGCTCGACGCTCGAGCGTCCCAGCGTGACCATATGGCCGCTGCGGCCGCGATCCTCAGCGGCGCGCCTCGCGGCGGCGCGCGCGAACTCGGGCAGCCCGGCGAGGTCCTCCGGCTCGTCCAGCGCCAGCGCGTAGCCCTGCTCGTCGGCGAGCACGTTCTGGCCGAAGGCGGTGCCGAGCGCGGCGAGGCGCTGCGCGATCTCGGCGAGCCGGCGCTTGCCGTGCTCATCGAGACCGGCGCCGGCACGCCGGAAGGTGAGGTGGTAGCGCTCGAGCACGCGGCCCTGCTCCGCCGTGAGGCCGAGGCCGGCGCGACGCGCGCGAAGCTCGTCGAACCGCCGGAACAGCGCCGCGTCGGTGAACACGGCGTTGCGGTGGGCGGCGAGGCGCGGCGCGACCTCGCGCTCGATCGCCATGATGGCATCGTCGGCATCGGCACCGGCGAGCAGCGAGAACACGCTCTCGATCCGCGCCAGCGCGCGGCCGCTGCGCTCCATCGCCGCAACCGTGTTGTCGAAGCTCGCGGGCGCGGGATCGGCTGCGACGGGTGCGAGCGCCGCGCGCTGCTCCTCCATCGCGCGCGCGAAGGCGTCGCGGAAGTGCGCGGGCGAGATGTCCCCGAACGGCGGCACTTCGTAGGCCCCGATCCAGGGGGCGAGCAGCGGATTCTCGGACATGGACGACCGTGACACGGGTGTGGTTGAGCCAGCAGGCGGTGGGCTTATCGTGTCTCGGCCAGGCTCATGCAAGCCGCCGCGCCCTTGATCGGGCGCGCGGTTTGCGGAAGATTGCCGCCGCACGAGGAGCGACATGGAAAAACCTGTGGAGAAACCGGCCGGCCGCCGCATCGTCTGGGTCAACGTCATGACCGTGATGAGCGCCGCGATCCTGATCGGTGCCGAGGTGTTCGGCGCGGCGTTCGCGGGCGGCTGGGCGATCGGCAGCCTGTTCGATCTCGGCCCGACCGGCGACACCGTGCTGCGCGGGCTCTTGTTCGTGCTTGGGCTTGTCGTCATGGCGGCCTTCATCCGCAACGCGCGCCGCGTCGAGCCGTTCACGCGAGGCTGAGCGCGCGGACCTCCTAGTGCCGCGAACCCGAAGTCCGCCCAGCATTGCCGCCAGTCCGTTGCGAACTTCGGGTTCAAAAGCGGCACTAGAATCATAGGTCTGCTAGTGTCCTTCGATTCCGAAGTTCGCTTTGGAGCGTGCCGCAAGGTGGGGCGAACTTCGGAATCGGGACACTCGCGGCGTTTGTGACAAACTCAGCGCCGCTAACGATTGATTAAGACCAAAACACTTGCACCTGGCGTTCAAATCGCTTATTTGAACGATTGCCCAATTTCGCACGTGCCTGTGGCCGTGTGTCGGTCGGTGGGCATCCGGACAAGAGGCCGGACAGCCGCCTAAGGAAGAGACCTCACTTCCTTGCACCCGCGACCGGCAGCCGGAGGCGAACCGGCGCACCCCGCTCTCCACGGGGGACGCGGCTTAAAGCAACGACGGAAGGGCTTTTTTGGTAGTGCCGGCGGCGACGCCGGAAGACGACCAGAAGGGCTTGTCCTTCTTTGCCGGGCGTGCGGACGGGGCCACCCCATCCGGACCAAGGCAGCAATCGACGGTGACGTTTGCCGAGCGGAAGCGCCGCTCGTTGCGTCACAGGAGGTTCACCTGAGGCGGCGCGCCGCCCATGCCGGATAGGGGAGTTAGGTCGAGATGACCGCACGTATCCGTGAATTTCTCAAGAACCGTACCGACGAAGGCCCGTGTGTCGTGGTCGACCTCGATGTCGTCCGCGAGAACTATGGGACCTTCGCCAAGGCGCTGCCCGACACGCGCGTGTTCTACGCAGTGAAGGCGAACCCGGCGCCGGAAATCCTCAAGCTCCTGGTGGAGCTGGGCGCCTCCTTCGACGTCGCGTCGATCGGCGAGACCGAGGCGGTGCTGGCGGCGGGCGCTGCGCCCGAGCGCATCTCCTACGGCAACACGATCAAGAAGGAGAAGGAGATCGCCGCCGCCTTCAAGCTCGGCGTCACGCTATTCGCGGTCGACTGCGAGGCGGAGGTGGAGAAGATCGCGCGCGCCGCGCCCGGCTCGCGGGTGATCTGCCGCATCCATTGCGACGGCACCGGCTCGGAATGGCCGCTGTCGCGCAAGTTCGGCTGCGAGCCGGAGTTCGCGGCCGACATCCTGGAGCTGGCGCACAAGCGCGGCCTCGTCGCGCACGGCATCTCGTTCCACGTCGGCTCGCAGCAGCACAACGTGGAGTCCTGGGATCGCGCGCTCGCCTCGACCGCCGCCATTTTCCGCCTGTGCGCCGAGCGCGGCATCACGCTCTCGACCGTCAACCTGGGCGGCGGCTTCCCGGCCAAATACGTGCGCAAGACGCCGAAGCTCGAGTCCTACGGCAAGGCGATCTTCCGCTCGCTGCGTCGTCACTTCGGCAACGCCATCCCGGAGACGATCGTCGAGCCCGGCCGCGGCCTCGTCGGCAACGCCGGCATCATCGAGGCCGAGGTGGTGCTGATCGCCAAGCGCTCGCCGGAAGACGAGGTGCGCTGGGTCTATCTCGATATCGGCAAATTCCATGGCCTCGCCGAGACCATCGGGGAGTCGATCCGCTATCCGATCCGCACCAGCAAGGATCGCGACGAGATGGCGCCCTGCGTGATCGCAGGCCCCACCTGCGACTCGGTCGACGTGCTCTACCAGACGAACCCGTACCCGCTGCCGATCTCGCTCGCGATCGGCGACAAGGTGCTGATCGAGGCGGCTGGCGCCTACACGACGACCTACTCATCGGTCGGCTTCAACGGTTTCCCGTCGCTGCGGCAGTATGTGATTTGACGTGCTCTTATCCCTCCCCCGCGCAGCGGGGGAGGGTCCCGCCGCGAAGCGGCGGGGGATGGGGTGTTTACGCCTCACCTATCAGCAAAAAGACCCCACCTGGCTCGCTTCGCTCGCCACCCTCCCCGCTTCACGGGGAGGGATTAAGAAAGATCAATCACACCCGCTTCGCCGGCCTCGGTGCCGAAGGCGAGCGCCGCGCCGTCGGCGCGCCAACCGAGCGCGGTGACCGGCGCCGCGCCCGGCTTCTTCGCCAGGATTTCAGCCCCGTCCTCGATGCGCACCAACAGCAGCAGGCCGTCGGCGTAGCCGACCGCCGCTACCGCATCGCTCGGATGGGATGAGACGATGACGGCGCGCGCCGGATAGGGCGCGAGCATGCGCGGCGACTTGCCCATCGGACCGTCCTTCGACTGGAAGGGCCACAGGATGAGCTGCTCGGACCCGGCGCTCGCGAGCCACTTGCCGTCGGCGCTCCAGTCGAACGAGCGTACCTTGGCGGAGTAGCCCGACATGCGCATGTGCTTGCGGTCGGCAAGGCGCCAGCCGTGCAGCACCGGCTCCTGCATCGCGGTGACGAGAAACTTGCCGTCCGGGCTGAAGCTCACGGAAAGATGCGAGCCCTTCCACTCGAGCCGCTCCGGCGCAGCGGCGGTCTTGGGGAACCAGAGGCTCGCGCCGTTGTAGTGGGCGAGCGCGAGCCGCACGCCCTTGGGCGCGAAGGCGAGCCCACCGACGGTCGACGGCGCCTCGATGCTTCGCGGCTCTCCCGCGCCGGCGCGCACGAACGCCTGTTTGCCGGCCGACCACGCGACCGCGCCGCCCGGACCGAGCGCCACGTGATCGATCCAACGATGTTTGGGATCGCGCGCGACGACGCTCGCCTCCCCGCGCGCGTCGAGCGCCACGACCTTGCCGTCGTCGCCGCCGGTAACGAGGCGCGTGCCGTCACCCGCGCTCGCCAGGATACCGCCGTCATGGGTGGTGACGCGCCGCTCAGCCGCACCGTCGGGCGCGAGCAGCACCGCCTCCTCGCCGAGCACGAAGGCGGGGACGTTCTTGAGGAAATGCGCGCCGACGACCGCAGCGCCGGCGGCGACCGCACGCGTGCGCTCGATGACCGATGGGGCGTCGCGCGTATCGCTCACGGGCCTGCTCCTTCCCTCCCCCCGCGAGCGGAGCGAGCGGTGGGGAGGGTGGCGAGCGAAGCGAGCCGGGTGGGGGGTCTTTGTTTATCTGCTCGGTCCGGAGTGCGGTGAGCACAAGCGCCCCCCACCCCTAACCCCTCCCCACCATTCGCTGCGCGAATGGGGGGAGGGGAACCGAGAGAGCTGTGCATAGGCTCGCAGGTGGTTACGCCACGCACGACTCGAAGCCCTTGCGGATCATCTCCTCGGGCAGGTTGCGGCCGATGAACACGATGCGGCTCTCGCGCTTCTCGCCGTCCGCCCACGGGCGCTGGTGGTCGCCGTCGAGGATCATGTGCACGCCCTGAAAGACGAAGCGGTCGGGATCGTTCTTGAACGCAAGGATGCCCTTGGCACGCAGGATGGCGGGCCCTTCCTTGGCGGCGAGGTCCTGCACCCAGGGAAAGAACTTGTCGGGATCGAGCGGCTTCTCGGTCTTGAGCGAGACCGATTGCACGTCCTCGTCATGATAGTGCTTGAGCCCGTGGTGGTGGTCGTGCTGATGATGGTCGTCGTGGGCATGCGCGTGGTCGTGGCCGCCGTGGACGTGGTCGTGCCCGTCGCCGTCGCCCTGCAAAAACTCGGGTTCGATGTCGAGGATGCGGTCGAGGTCGAAAGCGTTGCGGCCGAGCACCTCCGGCAGCGCCACCTGGCAACGCTGCGTACGATGCAGCTTGGCATACGGGTTGATGCCGCGGATGCGCATCTCGACCTCGCGCAAGTCGTCGGCACCCACGAGATCGGTCTTGTTGATGAGGATCACGTCCGCAAAGGCGATCTGGTTTTTCGCCTCGGGGGCGTCCTTGAGGCGGTCCTTGAGCCACATGGCGTCCGCCACGGTGACGACGGCGTCGAGCTTCGCCTTGGCGCCGATCGCGTCGTCCATGAAGAAGGTCTGTGCGACCGGTGCCGGATCGGCGAGGCCGGTCGTCTCGACGATGATGGCGTCGAACCGGCCCTTGCGCCGCATCAGCCCGTCGATGATGCGCACGAGGTCGCCGCGCACGGTGCAGCAGACACAGCCGTTGTTCATCTCGAAGATTTCTTCGTCGGCGCCGACCACCAGGTCGTTGTCGATGCCGATCTCGCCGAACTCGTTGACGATGACGGCGTACTTCTGCCCGTGCGGCTCCGAGAGGATGCGGTTGAGCAACGTGGTCTTGCCGGCGCCGAGGTAGCCGGTGAGCACGGTGACGGGAATTTTGTCGGCGGCCTGTTCGGGCATGCGGAACCCCTCTTGTGCGGGGGGTATATAGGGAAATCAGAGGACTGACGACAGAGGACGGAGGACGGATCCGGGCGGCGCTATCTGCGCTTCATTCCGTCGTCTGTCCTCCGTCCTCCGATTACACTCGCCCGCCGAGCGCCTTGGCAAATTCGCGCACGTTGTGGCGCATCATGTCGATGTAGGTCGCGGCGGGGCCGCTCGGCTCGGACAGCGCGTCCGAGTAGACCTTGCCGCCGACCGCGGCGCCGGTTTCGCGCGCGATCTGCTCCATCAGGCGCGGATCGGTGACATTCTCCAGGAACACCGCCGGAATTTTCTGCTTCCTGATCTGCCGGATGATGTTGGCGACGTCCTTGGCGGACGGCTCGGAATCGGTCGAGAGGCCCTCCGGCGCAATGAAGCTCATGCCGTAGGCGACGCCGAAGTAGCCGAAGGCATCGTGAGTGGTGATGATCTTGCGGCGCTCGGCGGGAATGCCGGCGATGGCCGTCCTGACGTCCTTCTCAAGGTCGTCGAGCTTGACGAGATAGGCTTGCGCGTTGGCGTCGTAGACGGCCTTGCCGGCGGGGTCCACGGCATCGAGGCCGTCGCGGATGTTCGCGACGTAGATTTTCGCGTCGGCGACCGATTGCCAGGCGTGCGGATCGATCACCGTTCTGCCCGGATGCGCTTCGTCCGCCATCCGGATCGGCGTGATGCCCTTGGTGACCACGACCATGGGCGCCTTGGTGCCGGAGGCGGTGACGAGGCGGGTGAGCCAGCCCTCGAGCCCGAGCCCGTTGACGAAGACAACCTTGGCGGCGGCGATTTCCTTCGCGTCGCCGGGTGTGGGCGCGTAGACGTGGGCGTCGCCGTTTGCGCCAACCAGCGCCCTGACCTCGATGCGGTCGCCGCCGACGTTGCGCACGAGGTCGGCAATGATCGAGGTGGTCGCGACCGCATTGAGCTTGGGTGCGCGCGCGTCCTGTGCCGCCGCCGGCATTGCGATGAACGCCGCGAGCGCCGCGCTGAGCAGCATGCGCCGTGTCGTCATGCTGCTCATGCCTCGAGATGGCGCTGCGGAAGCGCGAGCCACACCAGTCCGCCCACGCGGCCGAACAGCACCGAGGCGGCATAAAGCATGCCCGCCACCAGGATGATGGCCGGCCCCGACGGCAGGTTGGCGTGATACGAAATGAGCAGCCCAGCGTAGCCGGAGACCGCCGCCGCGCCGACCGCGATGGCGATCATCAAGGTGATGTCGCGCGCCCAGAA